>ENA-ORXT01000138-ORXT01000138.1-marine-metagenome-genome-assembly--contig:-NODE-138-length-122999-cov-7.401222_pt1 | contig 122999 bp, 97 predicted proteins | sample MGYA00237868_ERZ511482 | MGnify/ENA metagenome assembly ERZ511482 | reverse complement strand
TATTGATTCTGATCCAAATGATGATGAGACAGTTGATGAAGATGGAGACGGTGACCCTTTTGACGATGATGAAGATGGTTCTGATTTCCCAGTTACTATTTTAGATTATGATCTTTCATTGACAAAAACCTTGACCACCACTGGACAAATTGTTGCTGGTGACATTATAACATTTGATATAGTGGTTACAAATGAAGGTGATCAAATAGCTAACAATGTAATTGTAACAGAAGCTAGTCCAACAGATTTGATTTACCAATCAATGACTGCTGACGCAAACCTTACAGACAATGGAAATCAAACATTTACAATTACAACTATTCCAGTTGGAACAAGTCAAACTATTGAAGTTTCATACCAAGTAGATCCAAACTTTACAGGAACAGGGTTAACAAATCTTGCTTTGATTACTGCAGATGATGGTGATGATATTGATTCTGATCCAAATGATGATGAGACAGTTGATGAAGATGGAGACGGTGACCCTTTTGACGATGATGAAGATGATGAGGATGTTGTAATCACAATTCTTGATTATGATTTATCATTGACAAAAACATTGGGAAGCACTGGACCTTTTATGCCAGGTGATCAAATTACATTTATCCTTACTGTATTTAATGAGGGTGATGCTTTTGCGATGAATATTGAAGTAACAGACAATCCTCCTGCTGCTCTTACTTATGTTGGAAGTTCAACAAATGCCAACTTTGTAGATAATATGGATGGAACATTCACAATCTTTAATTTGCCTCCAGGTCTTAATCAGGCAATTGAAGTAACTTATACAATTGATCCTACTTTTACAGGAACTAGCTTAGCAAATGTTGCTTTGATAACAGAAGATGATGGTAATGATTCTGATAGTGATCCAGATCAAGACGAGTCTGTAGATGAAGACGGAGATGGAGATCCATTGGATGATGACGAAGATATATTCGAATTTGATGTAACCCCTCCACAAATGCCTATTTTACTTGGAGATTTTGTTTGGGAGGATATCAATGGAGATGGTGTACAAGATCCTAATGAACCAGGAATTCCAGGTGTTGAGGTAGTTCTTCATACACCAGGTGGAGTAACTGTTAGTACTCAGTTTACAGATCCAAATGGTTTTTATGAATTTACAGATGTTGTACCAGGAGATTATTACATTGAGTTTATTCCACCTTTTGGATTAGAGGTTACTTTCCCTAATACAAATAACAACGACACATCAGATAGTGATGTTGACAACTCAAATGGATTATTCACTACCCCATTATTTACGCTTGATGCAGGGGAACAAGATTTGACTTGGGATGCTGGGTTCTACACCTGTATTCCAGTTGGAGATTTAGTTTGGTTTGATTCAAATGAAAATGACGTATGGGATTCTGTTGAAAACGGAGTAAATGGAATGAGGGTCAATATCTACAGACAACAAACTGATGGGACTTTCATCCTTTGGGATTATACATTCACAGGACCTAACACTTCTACACCTAGTGATGATGGATATTTTAAATTCTGTGTACCTCCAGGAGGTTACTATCTTGAGTTTATCGAACCTCCAGTTGGATTGGTTTTAGCTCAAGCAAATGTTGGTAACAATGAAGAAAACGACAGTGATGCAACAGGTGCAAACGGTCCTGGTACTACCAACACAATGACCTTTACTTCAGGAATGGAAGTTTGCGATATTGGAGCTGGATATTACCCTATGGGAACAATCGGTGATTTTGTATTTATGGATTCAAACCAGAATGGTGTAAGAGATGCAAATGAATCAGGAATTGGAAATGTATATATTGAAGCATACAATTCAAATGGTTTAGTTATTGGATCATCGATCACGAATCAAAGTGGTCAATATATGATTGATCACTTACCGCAAGAAGATGTATACTTGAAGTTCTATACCAATTCAGGTTTTGCCTCTACTATTTCGAATATTGGAGATGACAATTTTGATAGTGATATTGATCACTCAAATGGTCCAATGACAACACAATATTTCAATATCTTTTCTGGAGAACACAGAGGAGGAGTTGATGCTGGTTTTATCTTTGGAACAGTTGCAGCTGAATGGTTATCAATAAATGGAAGCCAGAGAATGAATCACAATGAAATAGCATGGCATGTAGGTACTCAAATTAATACTAGTCACTATGAAGTTGAAAGAAGTATCTCAACAACAACTAATTTCAAATTTATTGGTTTAGAAAATGCTAACTTAAGTTTAGAAACTGGTACTAGCTATGAGTTCAATGATTTTGATTTATCTGAAGTTGGTACTTACTTCTACAGAGTAAAAATGATTGACAACAATGGTGATTACAACTACTCTGAAGTAATTTCTATTGATGTTGATGCTACTGATATGTTGGAAACATTTGTAAGTGTCTACCCTAATCCAATGGTTGATGAATTTACACTTGAACTTTCGTTGGCGCAAGACCAAAACAACTTAAGCTTTGAAATTTTCAATGCTAATGGAAAGCTTGCTCTAGCAAATACAGTATTAGCAGATAGAGCTGAAATCGGGAAACACATGTATCAGATTGATATTAGTATCTTGAGTGAAGGTATTTATACACTTAAAGTAAATACTGGAGCAAGTGCAACGTACAAGAAAATCATTGTAATAAAATAATAATTGATAAAAATTCAAAGGGGGAACATATGAAAATATGTTCCCCCTTTTTTATGTCTTAAAATCTGGCTTCCTCTCTTTCCAGAAGACGTGCAAATCTGTTTGGGAGCTTAATTTGAACGACTTTCATTTCTTTGGTTTCTGGATGCTCAAATACTATTTTACTTGCGCACAAGAATAAACCTTTACCTAAAATCGTAGTAGTCTCTTTGGCATAAAGTCTATCTCCAACAATTAAATGTCCAATGCTAGCCATGTGTATTCTCAATTGGTGTGTACGTCCTGTAATGGGCTTCATCCTCACCAAGCTTAAATTTGTAAAATTTCTAGATTTTACACTTCTATCCAATTGATATCTTGTTTCAGATTTCTTTCCTTCGACTGGCTTTTTGATTATTCCGCTTTGCTGGGGCACTCCATGTACAATCGCATGATATTCTTTATCAATTTTATTGTTTTCAAAAGCATTGCTCAATGATATTAAAGCTGACTTACTTTTTGCCAACATAACCAAGCCTTTTGTGGGAACATCAATTCGATGCACAGCAACTGGTCTTGGCAAAGCATCGGGTAATTTTGACATGCTTGTCACGCCAGCCAATGCATTTTCAACAGTTTTATTTCTATTTCCATTTACTGCAATCCCGGCAGGCTTATTTATTATAATAATATGATCGTCCTGGTATACTTGTTCGATTTCAAAATCAAACTTTTTTGCCTTTGCTATTCCTGTTCCTGTAAGACTAATCAAATCTCCATTCTTAATCGTATCAGAAGGATAAACCTTTTCAGAATTTATTTTGACCCTTCCAGCAGAAATTGCTTTTCGAGCTGCAGATCGACTCCCTAGAATCTCAAAAACATCTCCTATATAGTCGACTATTCTTGTGGGTTGATTAATTCCAGATACCTTATGTTCCCAAGTATGATCCAATATTTGCCTTTAATTTAAGTTAGTTACTGCAATATGACCCAACAAAAGTAAACTATTTTACATTTATTGATTACGGCTGCACAAAAGTGTTACCTCTACACGTACATTGTGTCTAAAGGCAGATATCAGACGATATCCACCTATTTTCAACACACCTTGCAAAATTTAAAATAGCCAGGTGATGAAAAATATATCCGTAAATATTCAATCAAAAGTACACTCCTCCTATATATCTATTTGTGGGTCCTTAACTGGAATCGACGCCATAGATTTAAAAGGAGATTTATCTGCACTATGTCATTCTGGCAAAGATCTTTATTTAGATATAAAAGACTTAGAGCAAATTGATCTATGTGGATTAACTGCACTGCTAAATGCAAGACAACTGACAATAAATCACGGTGGTGAGACCTATATTTTTGTAAACAAAGACAACCCGATATTCTCTTTATTGACAAAAATAAAGTTCGGAAATCAATTAAATTTTAGAGACTGCATCATTATGGATCCTTACATTTCCATTGCTTCTTAAAAATCCATTTTATGATCACTTTTCTTATAGTAAGCATTTGTGCTGTTTTTTATAAAAAATCACAACTTCAAGATGATGAATCATAAATAGGATTTATCTATTGGATTCAATATCTTCCATGCTTAACGCAAATAAGTAATGGTACACGGAACACACAATGCTCTTCCCGATAAGAGAAACCAAGAAATTTTAATTTACATAAATGAAGAATTACTCCCCAGAGAAAGAGCCAAGATTTCTGTCTTTGATAGTGGCTATTTAGTCGGTGATGGCATTTGGGAAGCGATGCGACTTCATGATGGAGTTTTGGTATTTGCAGACATGCATCTTAATAGACTATGGAGAGCTGCAGCAGCTGTCAAAATGGAATTAGGTTTATCGAAAAAAGAATTGCTAGATAAAGTTTGGAAAGTTATTCATGTAAATGAAATGAATGACAATGTACATGTAAGAATCATGATAACACGTGGCGTCAAAAAAACGCCTTCCCAAGACCCGAGACTGACGATGAGCGGTCCAAATATAGTCATCATCGCCGAACACAAAGCCGCTTCAAAAGATAGCCAAGAAAAAGGAATCACCTTATTTACAAGTACAATAAGAAGAGGTAGACCAGACTATCTTGATCCACGTTTAAATTGTCATTCCAAACTGCATGAAGTACAAGCATTGATACAAGCAATTGAGGCTGGTGCAGATGAGGCCCTCATGCTTGACATTCACGGCTTCGTTTCTACTTGCAATGCCACAAATTTCTTTATGGTTAAAAATGAAGAGCTCTGGACATCAACTGGACAATACTGTATGAATGGCATCACAAGAACAAACATCATAAAGTGTGGAATCAAAAATGGTCTAGTAGTAAAAGAAAAAAACTTTTCATTGTATGATACTTATGATGCTGATGAGGCATTTGTTACTGGCACTTTTGGCGGAGTAACTCCTGTTACCAAAATTGATGGAAGAATTATTGGCAATGGTGGTTTTGGCAATATAAGTCGACAAATATCATCATGGTATCTAGATTTAATCCATGAGGAAGTAGAGAAAACTAAAAAGAATATATGAACTCGGACAATATAAAACGAATATGCCTTTGGTCCGGGCCTAGAAATATTTCGACAGCCCTTATGTATTCATTTGCACAACGATCTGATACAAAAGTTGTGGATGAGCCACTCTATGCACATTACCTCTCCGTTACTGATGCCGCAAAGTACCATCCTGGATCTGATGAGACATTGAGCACAATGGAGAATGATGGCAACAAAGTTATAGAGAAGATGCTGGGGCCTCATGAAAAGGATATCATATTTTTCAAACAAATGACTCATCACTTGAGAGATTTGAATTTATCTTTTCTTAGCGAAACAATTAATGTCATTCTCACAAGAGATCCAATCGAAATGCTTCCTAGCTATGATAAAGAGGTTAAAAATCCGAATATGAACGATGTCGGTTATGAAGCTCATGAAAAACTGTATAATTATCTAGAGTCTATAAATCAGACTCCATTGGTTCTTGATTCAAGACGAATTTTAGAACAGCCTGAAGATCAACTGAAGAAATTATGTGAAATATTGGACATTCCATTTGAAAAGCAGATGCTCAGCTGGGAGAAAGGGCCCATTCCAGAAGATGGGTGTTGGGCAAATTATTGGTATTCTAGCGTCCACAAGTCGACAGGGTTTTTAGCATATAAACCCAAATCTGAAGCATTTCCTGAGCATTTGCGGGATCTATTGGTAAAGTGTAAGCCTATTTACGAAAGACTTTCAGCGCTTTCATTTTAAAAAGCAACTTAACTTTTATGACTAAAACCTCGATGAGATCTGCATCATAATCAATAACACCTTAATAAATTAAGAAAAATTATATATAAAAAAGCATAAGACTAAGTTCTATACGTTTTTTTTATACCTTTACGCATGTTATAAACATCAATTGATTTTTATAAGAATGAAAAATAATTTAGAACATTCCAAAGATTTGAAGACCGATCATGCAAAGGCATATTTTTCTTTGATAAGTCTAGCAGATAGAATTGAATTACGAGTAAAGGATTCTCTCAAATCCATACAACTAACTCATGTTCAATTGAATGTTTTATCTATTTTGTTTCAATCGTCCCCGCATACCCAATGCATTAGTGATTTAAAACCTAAATTAACCGTAAACAGTCCAGACTTAAGTAGATTGATTACCAGGCTATATGATAAAGGTTTAATACACAGAGAAACTTCAAAATCAAATCGAAGAAAAACTAGTATTTCCATCACAAAAAAGGGAGTGATTACGTTTTTAAAAGCTCACAGCTTGGCAAAACAATCTGTGAACAACTTTTTCATAGACGATCTAAAACAATCAGAAGCCAAACAACTTCATAATTTACTAGAAAAGATAAATCTTTAATAACTCCTAATTTTCCAATACAATAGCTTAAATAATATTACTAAAAACACAAATACTGAATAATGAAAACATTAAAAAACTACTTATTTCTTTTTGCTCTAGTGGCATTGGTTGCATCTTGTAAAAATGCACCAAAAGGAGAAGCGGCAGCAACCTCTGAAGCTGCTCCAGTTGCAGAAGCCAGTGCTTCTAAAACTTTAGAAGTAAATACAGCAAATACAACAATTACTTGGTCTGGAAGTAAAATCGGATCTACTCATACAGGTGTTCTGAAATTGAAATCTGGAGAAGTTATGGTAGACGGTGATAAGATTACAGGAGGTAATTTTATAATAGATATGTCTACAATGACGAATTCCGATCTTGATGCAGAAGGAGGTGCGAAATTGGTAGGTCACCTATCATCACCAGACTTTTTTGACGTAGCAAAATACCCTACTTCAAAATTTGAAATTACAAAAGTGACAAAGCTTGCGGGAAATCCAGATGCAAACTGTATGGTCTATGGCAACTTAACCATGATGGGTCAGACAAAAGAAATTGGGTTTAAAGCCAATGCAAAAGTAGGTCCAAATAGAGTTAGTGTCTCGACTGGAGATTTTACTATTGACAGAACTGATTTCGGAATCAAATTCGGTTCTGAATCTATTGTAGGTACTGCAAAGGATAAAGCTATTAGCGATAAAGTTGGATTAAAGATAAATTTATCAGCATCGTAACTTAATACTGCCAAAAAATAAAAAAAAGCCGTTGCATCAGCAATGGCTTTTTTTATTATAAGGATTTTTGAAAAACATAATCTAAGTCATCTGATTCTTCAAATTTATATACCGTTGTTCCCACGATTTCAAGCCCCATTTTTTTATAGAATTTAATAGCACTTTCATTCCTCTCCCAAGATCTCAACCAAATATGATTGAAGTTATTTTTCTTAGCCCATTCAGAAACAAATTCGAATAAATGCTGACCAATACCCTTCCGTTGATATCTTGGATCTAAATAAAATCTTTCAATCTCAAGGAAATCATTTCCTTTTTTGAGTGACTGACCTTCCCCGTGATTCAATTTCACATAGCCAATCATTTTTCTTTGGTCAAATACACCATAATAATCCACATTCATATCATTTATTTCCTGAACCATCTGGCTTTCAGTAAATGCCTTTTTAAGATATATCTGAAAATTTGCTTGCTCAAATGAACCAATTAGTCTATGTTCATAGGTTATTTTAAAGATATCATGAGCCAGCTTAGCCAACTCAGTAGCATCTTTTTCATTCAGTCTCCTTATAGGATATTCTACTTTCATTTCATCATTCATAATTATCAAACTACAGATGGTTCGGGATTTATATCTCCATTAAATTTCCAATCAATTTGAGTTATTACTGCATTAAACAAGTAAAAGATGTATTTGATAACATTTGCAAAATTACCAAGTATTGAGTTTTTGACCAATTGGAAACCGTTATAAACAATCCAACTTATCCATGTTTGATTGTACTTTAAGGCATTACAAATATTTGCGCCAAGCGAGATACCAAAAGTAAGAGACACAATCACCAGAAAATTTAGTTCATTTCTTCCTCCAAAAATAGAAGCCCCTAAAAATACCAAAGCATAACCTACCAATATCGAAATGAAGATAATAATATAGTATAGACTATCGATTTTCCTTATCTTTTCTCCCCCAGCCCAACGCTTGATAGCAAAAGTGAAGATGAAAAAAGTAAGTGGGTAAGTAATTATTGCAGAAGCATTACCAAACAAAAAATCATTTGCTCCAGAATTAACGGTTGTCACTGCACCCAAGACATTGCCAAGGTTTTTTTGCTTGCCAGTAAATCTAGTGGCAAGCATAGAAAAGACTGCTCCCAAAATTGAAAATATTCCTAATGGATAGGCACCTCTCTTTACATAGGAAGACAATTCATCAAATGAGATATTAAATTGAATTTTCCCTTCAAAATAAATTGTCTGATGAAATGAAAGATAATAAGATATGGAGAACACAAGCAAAGCTCCAATTATATCTAAAAAAGGAGATTGTACCAAGGATCTTATAACTGGATATTTTATTAATGCAGACATATCACTTTTATTCCCATTACTCAATTCCTCTCCAAAAGTTTTAATTAACTAATAGTATGATTGCTCCTAAAGCTGTTGCAGTCAAAATGAATTTACGAAAAAAGCTTTCATTAAATAAACTTACCAATTTAACTCCACAGATAAAACCAACAATCACTACAGGCAATAAATACAAATCTACTTGCATCGATTGCAAATTTATTGTCTTCCATACAAAAATGTGAAAAGGTAGCTTGAAAATATTAATAATAAAAAACAACCAAGAGCTCGTTCCAATAAATTGATCCTTTTCAACACGGGCCGAGAGGAAGAAAATATTTGAAAATGCTCCAGCCAGATTTCCTAACATTGTTGTTACCCCTGCAAAAAAGCCCATGCTCCCACTAAATAGAATATTATTTGTCAACACAATATCCCTCTTCCTTTCAAAGGCAATCATCATCATAACATTTGATATGATGATGATTGCCATCAAGTTTTTAAAAGTTTCTTCAGGGATATCTTTTCCAAAGTAAACACCAACAAGAACACCGAATAGCATCCAAGGTAAAAACTTTAACAAAAGCCCCCATTGAGCATGACGACTATAATAAATCACAGCTATGATATCACCTACAATCAGCAAAGGTACAATGATCCCTGTTGAAGCTTTACTGCCATAAACCAAGGCCATCATTGTAACTGTAAGAATAAATATGCCCTTTATTCCCCCTTTTGATAGTCCAATAACAAAAGCCCCAAGTGCTGCTGCCAAAAGATTCAAGGCCCCGAACTCAATCATTTGAAGTTATTGAGATAACCATTTAATTGAAAATGTGTTTATTGAGCATAAGCTTATAGATAACTTGGCTTTTTCCTGAATAAATAATCAAAAACGTATAAATTAGGCCTATGATTAGCCAGAGTATGCAAGAAACCAAACTAAACACAATTGAAGAAGCAATTGAGGATATTAAAAAGGGAAAAGTTATCATTATAGTTGATGATGAAGATCGTGAAAATGAAGGCGATTTTGTCTGTGCTGCAGAGTGTATTACTCCAGAAATAATCAATTTTATGGCCACCCATGGCAGAGGATTAATATGCACTCCAATCCTCCAAGATCGAGCATCAAGATTGGGGCTACACAAAATGGTGAACAACAATACCGACCTACATGGAACTGCTTTCACAGTATCAATAGATTATAAATTAAAAGGCTGTACAACAGGAATTTCAGCCTACGATAGAGCGACAGGCATCCATGCAATTTTAGATCCGGAAACACAATCTAATGACTTTGCACGTCCTGGTCATATCTTTCCTTTAATTGGAGTTGATGGAGGAGTTCTTAAACGCACAGGTCACACTGAAGCAAGTATAGATTTGGCTAGACTAGCTGGCCTAAAACCTGCTGGTGTGCTAGTCGAAATTCTAAACGAGGATGGAACAATGGCCAGACTCCCCCAATTAGGGCAAATTGCAAAGAGGTTTGATCTAAAAATTATAAGTATAAAGGATTTGGTTGAATACCGTATGAAGGAAGAAAGGCTTGTAAAAAGATCTAACTCTACCTTCATTTCAACTGATTCCGGCAAATTTGAATTTATCACTTTTCAAGAATTGAATTCGCCCCACTATCATCTTGCCATCAAAATGGGTGAATGGACAAATGAAGAAGCTATATTGACAAGAGTTCAATCAAGCAATGATACGGAAGAAATATTTTCTATGCTCATCAAATCAAAAGGGAAGCAATTTTTTAAAATTCTAGATAGAATATCAGAAGAAGGCAAAGGTGTTTTTGTTCTATTGAGATACAATGACTCAGAGGATAATCTTGTAAAAATCATCGAAAAGCTTGATCAACAAACCATTAATAACGAATCTCAAAATCCTTACCTTTCCAAAAGAGAGGCTTCTGAACAGAAAAATATTGGGATTGGATCTCAAATCCTTAACGATCTAGGAATCAAAAAGATTAAACTACTCACGAATAACCCAATAAAACGGGTGGGATTGAACGGATATGGCATTGAAATCCTTGAAAATGTTCCTTATTAAAACCTTGTAGTGCTTTTGTAGATTAGAGCAATGCTACTGTAGTGTAGCCAAATTCATATGAGTAATTTTCACAATACTACATTTGTGTTACTATAAGTAAATTAACAGGTTGTATTAAGGAGCTACTCTCTCTGGAGAGTAGCTCTTTTGAATCCAAATTAATTACTAATTATTTAACAACTTCGCCCAATTCCTATAGAGGCTTTATAAGTATGCTGATCGAATTTTAAAATGATTTTTTATTGACAACTAAAACTGAATTGTGTATATAATTCAGTTTTTTTTTGTCAAGAAGCCTACAATTTCAAATTAAAGGCTGCACTTGTAGTGTTTCACCCAGTCCTGGGTAGGATTTTTGTATATGATAAATCGATAGATTCTGGCTTCTTGACATCATTTTTGTAGTATACACAATAGCAATTGGTATTTGCAAGATCGATCATTAAATATAACCTTTATTTAGAGTCAGTGTGAATAAATTTCAACAGCCATTATTATATTATAAATATCTTCATATATTGTAATGACTACAAATTTATCTATAGTATCAGAATTGTTGACAGAAAAAACCTTGTTAGATCTACTTTTATCATTTGGCAATTCAAATGACAAGGAGTCTAATCTCCAGTGCTTTATAAATAGTTTATTTGACAAGTTAGAATTATCAAATGCCTTATACCTTCCGGTAAATGATAGTCAAGCATTTTATCTAAAGTCAAATTTAAAGAATACCAAACCTAAGTTTACATACAATGATTTGGATTCTGTTCTTGCCAAAAAGAAATCTCTGTTCATTTCTGCCCAAGAAAACAAAAAACAAAAATTTGCAAAAAACGTAGATTACTTTTTGATTAGGGTAAGCAAGTATGGTATCCTCGCTTTATCCAAGAAAAACCACAACAAGCTATTCACTAATAAAAAGCTATTACTTGTACTAAAGAAATTCATAACCACCATGCAATTGTGTTATGAAAATGAAACCAAATCATTTACAGAGTATAAATATAAGGTTCTTATTCATGAAAATAATTTAGGAATAGGATTTATAAAAGATGGTGAATTCCGAGAAGTCAATAAATCACTAATCAAACTAACTGGATACTCAAACAAAGAAATACTTGAAATCAATGTCAATAATCTTTATGATGCTGATACTGTAAAAAAAATAAAAAAATTAGAATCAAACTTTAAACTCGGAATAAAGAAGAACCACAGCTTTGAAGGAATATTGTTCCAAAAGAGTGGAGTACAGAAAAACTTTAAGTGCTCGAGTCAAGCCCTATACAATGTACACACTGAATACATTGGTTCCATCAATACTTTTGTTGATACTACTCCAGAAATCAAAGCTACCAAAAATGTCCAACAAGCTCAAAAAAAATTGAGTGAGAAGGAAGCTATGCTCGATAAGATAATTGAAAATTCAAGCCAAAACATTTTAGTAATTGACAAAAACAAGACCTTGATTCACTTTAATAGTGGCTCAAAGTCTTCATTTAAAACCAACTACGGAATTGATTTGAAGATTGGCGATAGTATTTTCACAAAACATAAAGCTTTTTTTGATGGCTACAAGAAGCAATTAAATAGAGCTTTAAAAGGAGAAGAAATTAGTTTTGAATACACATCAAAAAAAGATAAATCAGGAAAACAATCACATTTAATTGTAACCTTCAAACCGCTAAGAGATGAAAGCGGTGACATCTTAGGAGTAATATCTATGACCAAAGATGTTACCGAATTGATAAATAAAAATAGAGTAATTGAAAAAAGAGAGTCTTCCCTACGAGCCATTATCGAATCATCTGCCGATGGAATGTACGCCGTAGATAGACAAATGAATATCATCTTCATCAATCAACAAGCGAGGAAAGATTTCAAAAATTATTTAGGCGTTGATTTAAATACTGGAGATAATTTCTATGATATAATTGATCATGACCTAGTTAAACAATGGCGTGAAGTTTATTATAACAAAGTATTTAAAGGAAAAAGATTTGTTGTCAATGCTACTATGCTCAATAAGGTAGAAAACAAAGAATACTTTGTGGAAAACCGGTATTCGCCTGTAAAAGACAACGAAGGAAATATATTTGCCTCACTGGAGATCTCAAGAAACATGACTGATCTCAAAATAAAGGAACAAGATTTACAATCTAAAGAAGCTGAACTCAGAACAGTCCTTGAAAAAACTCCTGCGGGGATAGCCAAAGTGGACTTAGGCGGTAAAATCAATTTTACTACAAACAAAACAGCAAAACTATTAGGCTACAAACAAAACGAAATCATAGGTAGAGAGTTTTTTAGCTTCATACATCCATCAGATAAGGATAGAATGGCAAAAAGCCTATCAAAGCTTATACAAGATGGTGTAGAGGTTACAAAAACAACAAGAATCTTACATGGTAGTAAAGATGAATGCTACATCCATGGTGTTGCCTCTGTAATCAGAGACCAAAACAAGAAACCTATAGAATTTCTAATAGCTTTCTATGATATAACAGAGCAAGTAATTGCAAAAAGCTCGCTTATAAAAAGTGAAAAGAGATATAAGTCTTTATTAGAAGGTTCGCCTGCTGGTTTAGCACAAGTAAATGATCAGGGAAAATTTGTATTTGTGTCTAAAAAAGGAGCAGAGATTCTAGGAGATGATATCAATAATATCAATAACAAAAACTTTGTAGACTATATTGAACCAAAGTATATCGAAAGTGTCACAAAAACTTTAAAAACTCTTAAGAAAGCGAATGAGTTAATGGACTTTAGAGTAAAAGGAAAGTCTGGAAAAGGAGATATCTTCTATTTAGATGGGACCGCTACGCTGCTTCAGGATGAATTTGAAGGTAAGTTTAGTACTCTATTTATTTTCAACGATGTAACGAGTAGAGTCCTCGCTGAAAAAGAATTACAAATCTTCAACTCAAAAGTTCAGGAAAAGAATGCAATTTACCAGGCATTAATTGACAATTCTTTTGATGGCATTGATATCATCGAATTAAAAGAAAGCGGCAAGAAAAACAAAGGTGAAAAGTACACAGGTAATATTCTTATCAGGAATGAAAAGATGAATGAATATCTTGGACATTCCCAAAAAGCATTCCTATCAGTAAAGGAAATCTTGGAACTCAGCCCCCCAAAACAAGCAGATGGGCAAGAAACGAAAGAAAAATTTAAATATAGTATACAGAAAGTTTTAAATGAAAAATACTTTGTTTGCGATTGGCGTATTAATGCAACAGGGAGTAATGAAGATTTTAGGTTTGGCACACACCTAATTCATCTAAAAGATAGAAATTTACTTATTAGAACCTTAAGAAGAATTACAGACACAAGACTGCAACAGGATATCATTAAAAATCAGCTGGATACCTTATCCACCAAAAATGACGAACTAGAAAAGTATATTCAATCTAATTTGCAATTGGAAAATTTTGCATATATCGCATCGCATGATTTAAAAGCACCATTGAGAACAGTATCAAGTTTTTCTTTTTTACTAAAACAAGCAGCATATGAAAAGCTTGATGATAAAAGTAAAAATTACTTAGACATCGTTCTTAGGAGTTCAACTAATATGCAATTTTTGATTGATGACCTACTAGCATTCAGTAGAGTTGGAACACAGAAGGTCAAAAAGAAAGAAATTCTATTGGGTCCAATGATTAAGAGAATTCTCTTGGATGTGAGCACCAATATTGACGAATCAAAGGCTGTTGTTAATGTCGCTAAAATGCCAAAAACAATATTTGCGGATGAATCTATGATGATTCAAATATTTCAGAACTTTATAAACAATGGTTTGAAGTTTAGGAAAAAAGATATCTCTCCGATTGTGAAAATTAGTTCAATGGAAACAAAGACACATTGGATTTTTAAAATTCAAGATAATGGGATAGGTATCAAAGAGGAAAATATTCAAAAAATATTTGGAATATTTGAAAAACTACATAGTAATGATGTCTACGAAGGAACAGGACTAGGCCTTTCAATATGCAAGAAAATTGCTGAAATGCATGAAGGAACAATTGAGGTGGATTCCGAGTTAGATAGAGGAAGCACATTTACATTTAGCATTAAGAAAAATTAACGATGTGCTTAAAGTGCTGATAAACATTTGAATACATATAGAATTTAATTAATTTGACTATTTGTAGTTTTTTGTAGTGGTTTTGTAGAGCCTAGAATTGTTATTAAAACCCGAAGTGGCAGTCAAATTGTAATAAATGCGTTATACCGCTTAAGTCTCAAAAATAGAAGTACCTAATAAGTTATATATGACCCAGTTAAAACAAAAAAGAATACTCCTTATTGAAGATAATCCCGGAGACATAAAACTGTTTGAAGAAGCTGTTTCCGCGGAAGAATTAAATATTGTACTTGACATTGTTGAGGATGGAGAAGCTGCTATAGAATATTATGATAATCTAAAAGCAAACAACTTCTCCAATGCCCCATCTATTATAATTTCGGATTTGAATATCCCAAAAATTAACGGCTTAGATGTTATCAAAAAATTTAAGGGTGACCCAATCTTTAAGATTATCCCAATCATCGTTCTAAGTACTTCTAATTTAGATTCAGATATAAAGGAATGTTATTCCTCATATGTAAACTCCTTCCTAGTAAAACCAATAGGGATTGATGAGTTTTTCAATTTAGTAAAACTCATTGATGAGTTTTGGTTGAGAACTTGTCACTTAGCTAATATATAAATTAGTGCTTACATGGTTTAGCGATCTCTAGATCTGTATCTGCATTTGTATTCACATACAGACATATTATGACTTTATACGTATAACCTTCTTCCAAATGTCTTAGAACCATACCACTAGTAAGTAGGCTTTTTGGTATTCGTTTCATAGGTCCTATTTGGTTTGTACCCAATTTAACCATGGTCGTTATATATTTTTCTTGAGGGATTGGATTCATCTCGATCTGCTATATCGTTTTGATTTTAAAATCGAATTCATACATATCCAGATATCTACTCAGTAATAAAGTTGATTCTATAAATGAATAGAAAGATTCTATTGCTCAAAATGAAGTATCTCATAGCTCTGAGAATTCTGATAGATATCTTGATTTTAACACTTCCGTAAATGTTAATTTCACAGTAGGAGAATCTTATGAGATAATGCTTACCCTGGTTTTGCAAGTAGCGATGAAAAGTTTTATTGGAGAGTTCATGTTGAGTTTTCTAATATCAGGGGATTTCAACTTGCAGACGAAAGAGAAGTTTAAACATTCGGAACAGGTATCTTAATCAAGAATTTAAACATACTTAGTAATGGAGAACTTGGTGCCACCAATATGAGAGTAATCGTGAGTAAGGGGTGATATAAATATCCTGAATTTTAAATTCTGATGGAGAAATTGAGAACTATACTGTTTTGTTAATTAATTGTGATCCTATCACAGATGCGGACCTTATCAAAGGGCAGCAGGCTATTTGCGCAAGCGTGAATGATTCAAATATAATCATAAGTTTAGCTGAAGTTTCAGGAGTGTCTAGAGATATTGAATATCAATGGATGATGAATTATAGCTATTGTGTCTTGCTAGAAGATAAAATCGAATTTAAATGGGAAGACATAATGGATGCGACGGATATTTTTTTCTGGCAAAGGAAGTCTAAATGAGACTAGCTTATTTGTCAGAGCAGCTCGTACAGCGAGAGGTATTCCCCTAGGTCCTGCAATCATCTTTAGGTATGATTCAGAATCTACAACTCAAAGTTCTAAATCATCACTCTACCCTAGCCCAGCCCGAGATTATATCACTATTGTTTCTGATCAAATGCCACAATGGATAAATTAATCAATAAGAAATTTCTAGTTCTGGTTTATTAAAACTCGACAGGTCAAATATAATATTTGGTTCAGGATTGCATCTTATCACATTAGAAGGAGTAGGACTATATATGAGCACTAAATTATTAATCCAAAAATAAAAAAAGTCTAGGAAAAGAGATTTTGAGTGACATTCTTTCCCCTTTTATGGAATATAACTACTCGAATAAATTGAATTTTTAAAGTCCTATTCAACTTTCTTGTTTTTCTGAATTAGTAGGACTAAATTGGATTATTGGTTTTAGCATACAATCAATATATACACATAACAAATGCTGAACCCAAGAAAGCCTTTTGAATATTTTTAATAATTCAAAAATCAAAGAAGACCAAAGAGAAAGGGAGCTAAATTCTTAGCCCCCTTATTCAATTTTTTTGTTATATGTTATTGCCTAAACTGCGAGAATAAATTCTCTCAGATGTATCGTTTCGGTCAAGTTTAATTTCTTTTTCAACCTATATCTTGTCATTTGTAAAGACTTCATCTCTACATTTAAAATTTTAGAAACTTCATAGTTATCTAGATTCATTCTGATATAAGCACAATGTTTTAAATCTAGCGAAGTAAGTTTAGGATTAATCTGTGTCAATTTTGTAAAAAATTCAGATTCAATGCTTTCAAAAGCGGATTTGAAATCATTCCATGAACTTTCAGATACATCCATTGCGTCAATTGCTCTTTCGATTGATCTCATCTTCTTAAGCACTTGACTTTCACTATTTTCACTCTTCAATGCACCATAAGCATCGACAACTTGCTTCTTCAATTCCTTGATTTGATTTCCAAATTTGGAATGGTCTACCTCGAGTGAAACAACCTTTCTATTTCTTTCATTAAGCTCTTTGTCAAACTCAACCGCATTGGTTTCAAGTAATTGGCTTTTTAAAGCTAATGACTTTTCAAGCTCTGACTTTTGATTTTTAATGATTTGATTTAAATCTAGCAACTCCCTTTTCTGAGTTAATAAAGTCCTCTGAGCTTCAACCAACTTCAAAACATTCATAACTCTTGATACAAGCTCAATTTTTGATACTGGCTTGTTTAGAAAATCAACACTCCCATAGTCAAATGCTTCTTCTAAAACTTTTTCATCTTGGAGACCAGTAATGATGATAATAGGAATATCCTTAAAAGAATTATTCTTCTTAATCATCTTCAAAGTATCTAATCCTCCTTGTCTTGGCATCTGCCAATCAAGCAGCATTAAATCAGGTTTCTCTTGTTTCAATTGATCCAAGATACCTTCGCCGTCATCAAGTTCGGCAAATGAGAAATTGGTATCATCTAAATACTCTTTATAAAGAATTCTGTCAAATTCCCTATCATCAACAATAAGAATTTTCGGCAAGTCCATTTTGTACTTTTATTTAGAAATTATAAATCAATAATAATTCCATGTAAGCTAGAATGCAATACTAAATTAGCAGGATTTTGCATATTATATTACAATTCTATATGATTTCCGCCTATTTCCATTTACTTCGCTGATATTATAGAGTTTGACTACATCCAAAAACTAGCAGCTACGCGACATTCAAAAATTCAAACACTAATTGTATGATAAAATATACACCCAAGCTTCAAAATAGCAACACCAGTATCTTTGCTACCATGTCTGCCCTCTCAAATGAGTGTGGGGCTATTAACCTTGGACAAGGTTTTCCCAATTTTGATTGTTCAGATCAGTTAAAAGAAATAATCAAACATTATCTGGACTCAGGTAAAAATCAATATTGTCCAATGCCAGGCTTACTAGATCTTAGAGAAGTTTTAGCACAAAAAATTGAAAAATTATACAATCGTGCTATTGATCCACAATCAGAAATAACCGTTACCGCTGGAGCTACTCAAGCTATTTTTACAGCCATCTCTGCATTCATCAATAATGGTGATGAGGCAATCATTTTCGAACCAGCATACGACTGTTACAAACCAAGCATAGAAATCGCAGGTGGTGCAACAAGACCTATAAAGCTTACAGGACCTGATTATAAAATTAATTGGACCGAAGTAGAAGAAACTATCAATGCGAAAACAAAAATGATCATCCTTAATACACCCCATAATCCAATTGGGAAAATCATGAGTGATGATGATATGAGAAAGCTCTCTGCTATTCTGAAAGGCAGCAATATTTTATTGCTAAGTGATGAGGTCTACGAACACTTAGTCTTTGATGATCAAGAACATCAAAGTGCTTTAAAATACCCAGATTTGCATGACAAAACTATTGCAGTATATTCATTTGGAAAAACATTTCACAGTACTGGTTGGAAGATGGGTTATTGTGTTGCACCAAAAAATCTAATGGACGGATTTAGAAATATCCATCAATGGAATGTCTTCTCTGTGAATTCGTTCTTACAATATGCCCTTGCAGATTACCTGAAAGAAGAAGAACACTATTTAGGCTTACATCAATTCTACCAGGACAAACGGGATTTTTTCAATAACAAAATGCTTGATTCAAAATTAAAAGTAATTCCTGCAGAAGGCACTTACTTTCAGTTATTGGATTACTCTGCTGTGTCTGATAAGAAGGATTTAGAATTTGCAAATTGGATGTGTAAAAATCATGGAGTGGCCTCTATACCACTTTCACCATTTTATGGCAGTGGAAGCAATGAAAAAGTAGTGAGATTGTGCTTTGCAAAAACTGAAGATGTCCTAGAGAAGGCCGCTTCCAAACTGACTGCTATAAACTAAATGCTATAAACTAAAAAGCGCTTGCATCTATGTGGATGCAAGCGCTATATGTTTATTGGATTGCTTGCGCATGTTAAATTACTGGCCCTGCTTTCTGCAAAGACATATCAGCTTTAGATTCAAAGGTTTTAAAGTTAGATTTGAATAGCTCAGCTAATTTATTGGCCATCATATCATAGTCTTCACCATTTCTCCAAGTATCCCTCGGATTAAGAATTGCATTTGGTACATCTGGACACTCTTGCGGAGCACTTAATTTGAAGATGTTGTCATCACTATATTCTACCTTATTCAAGTCTCCATTTAAAGCAGCTTTAATCATTGCTCTCGTGAAGCTCAGTTCGATTCTGCTTCCTTCTCCATACTTACCACCTGTCCAGCCGGTGTTAACCAACCATACATTTATTTTCCCATCACCAGTTACCACACCTTCATCTAATTTCTTCCCTAACAATTCTGCATATGCAGTTGGATGTAATGGTAGAAATGGCGCTCCAAAGCAAGAAGAAAAAGTTGCTTGAGGTTCAGTAATTCCTTCTTCGGTTCCAGCTATCTTTGCCGTGTAACCGCTCAAGAAATGATACATTGCCTGCTCCGTTGTCAACTTAGAAATTGGAGGCAAAACGCCAAAGGCATCGCAGGTCAAGAAAAAGATATTTTTAGGAACATCCCCTCTTGAGTTGTACATGATGTTATCAATGTGATTTATTGGATAACTTACTCTTGTATTCTGAGTAATAGTCGTGTCTTCATAGTTTGGAGTGACGCCATCATCTTTGAAACCAATATTTTCAAGCATTGCTCCAAACTTTATCGCCTTATAGATTTGAGGTTCTTTAGACTCAGAAAGGTCGATTGTTTTTGCATAACATCCACCTTCTAAGTTATAAATATTTGCTGTAGACCAACCATGTTCATCATCACCAATCAATCTTCTATCAGGATCATTTGATAAGGTTGTTTTCCCTGTTCCGCTTAATCCAAAAAACAAGGCTGTGTCACTATTCGATCCCACATTCGCACTGCAGTGCATACTTAGAACATTTCTTTGTTTTGGAAGGACAAAATTCAATACTGAAAAAATTCCCTTTTTGATTTCACCCGTGTAAGCAGTTCCTCCAATTAGGATTGTTTTTTCAGTGAAGTTGATGATTGAGAAGTTCTCTTGTCTTGTTCCATGTATTTTTGGATCTGCCAATACCCCTGGAAATGCCAAAATCTTCCAATCGGCTTTGAAAGACTTTAGTTCATCTTCAGTCATTCTGAGAAACATGTTGTGGGCAAATAAATTTTGCCACGGGCATTCAGTGTATACTTTGATAAACAATCTGTATTTATTGCTAGCACAAGCATAGGAATCTCTAGCATAGATCTCATCAAGCCCTTCAATGTAGTCTTCAAATTTTTTGTAGAGATCATTATAAGTATCTGGACTAATAGGAATATTGATATCACCCCAATCCACATCATCACGAGTAATATTATCATCAACAATGTATCGATCCTTTGGAGATCTACCAGTAAATTTTCCTGTGTTGACAACCAAGGCTCCATTACTACTAAGTGTACCTTGTTCCAACTCGATGGTTCTTTGCACGAGAGCTGCAGGAACCAGATTGTTTTTAATATTTGGATGATTGAACATGAACTTTGTTTGGTTATTTATTTCCACAAAGTTAAATCACAAAATCTTATTAAAAGAAAAGATTATATATTAAGAAATGTTATTGGTTTTTTTACACTAAGCTAGGCCACTATTTATATAAATTTTGTTGAAGTAGTATTATGCTCATATCTGTTTGGTTATATCATTAATCAGCAAATGAAAACTTAATATTTCAAATTTTTCCAAATAAATAAAATTAAGATTATTTCAAATTCCGATTCGATTTTAGTTTCTTTGGTTGATCTCAAAAAGCAAAATGAAAGAAATATCAAAGGGGAGATTTTATCTAGGATGGGCCATGTCCGTTTTTGTGTGCCTAGGAATCTCAGCAAGTGGAACTGCTAAGTTGTTGAAGGCAAAAGAACTTGTAGATAGCCTAGCAAAAATCAACTTACAAGATTACATAGTGACTATTGGTATAATAGAAATATGCTGCGTCATTTTGTACCTAATCCCAAAGACTAGCAATATTGGTTTTTTTCTTTTATGCAGTTACATAGGCGGCATCATAGCTGCAGAATTAGCGATGGGTTTTGGGCCAGGCATAGGAGTAGTCCTTGCGATTTTACTTTATGTGGGGACGATGTTGCGAAAGCCGGAGTTGTCGGGGCTGGGTATTTGAGTTGCGTTGAATTATCCATCTGAGCTCCTTCCTAGTAGAAGTTATGGGAAAATTCAACTTCTGGGGTTTACAAGAAAATGAAGCTACTTTATAACAAGAAGATTTAGCTACACTAAACGACATCAGGTCTGTATACTTTTGGCAGATTATATTCAATTAAAGGTCTCCTGACTTATTAGGATTCTTCGTAAAAAATTAAATACTTAACAAAATGCAGAGAAATTAATGACGTCCTTCAGATAGATTACACTTTAGGTCTCCTGACCTCTTAGAATTCTAATTAGCTATACCCTATCCTCTTCCTTGATTTCTGTACTTTAGTAATCTCTGTCTTCTGATTCAATTTCTTGATATACTCAAACAAGATTCGAATCTCTGCACTTTGATTTCCTAAATGTTCCTCAATCTTCTGAATTTTCAATACCAAGTCCTTTTGCCCCATCAACAGCTTTCGCATTTGAGTAAATAACCGTATTATTTGAATATTTACTTTGATTGCCCTGTCGCTATTCAATACGCTAGATAGTTGTGCCACGCCTTGTTCTGTAAATGCCATAGGCATGTATCTTAACCCTCCATGACTTGAGGTGCCAAATTGGCACCTCAAGTCATAGAGCTCATCTTTTGTAAGCTCAAACACAAAATCTTCTGGGAATCGCTCAATATTCCTTCTTACTTGCCGCATGAGATATTTTGATTCAACATCGTATAATTCTGCCAAATCTCTATCCAACATAACTTGCTCATTTCTAATTATGTGGATTTTATTGACAATTTCTCCATGTGATATTAACTCAATTTGATTTTATGCATTTCATAAGTAAAATATGGTACCCTTTCACCTATGGTGTGAAACCAAACAAAAAAGTAAACACATCATTGAAATTTTAAAAAAGGGAATGTGACATTCTGAAATAAGCTTTTAACCCAAAGGTCTCCTGATCATTTAGGATTCAGTTTCCAAAACTAAAAATCATCCTACTCCTATCAAGCTCTCTAATTATGCTTCCTCCTTAAATGAAATCGCATCACCAATCGCCAATTCAATCTCAGTTATCCATTTTGCTTTGGTATTTTCATCTACCTCAAAAATATTTGCGGAAGCGTCGACTACAGACTTGTAATATTTCTTGACGCTATTTATATCAAAATATAATCGGCCTGTACGACGCTGTAGTAGATCCAGTGGATGCAACAAGCCTTCATTTTTGACGCAATAATCTAGTTCTGATAGTAGCAAGCCTTTTTCATTATCCGGTTCATTGGACTGCATCATCGCATCAAATATCTGCTTGGCATCTTTGCCATAGGTACTAATAAGGTACCAAGAATAATATTTATCTAGATTTGCCTCAACAACTTCTTTTTCAAATCTTTCGATAAAATACTTTACCTCGTCGTAATCAGCAAAAGCTTTACGTGTCAATACAAGTTCCTCCGTTGAACAATAAACGTCAGAAAATTCTGGAATCTTTTTTGAAACCAAATCAACAATTCTTTCTGCCATTTTTCGATAGCCTGTCAGCTTACCTCCAGCAATAGAAATAAGACCAGTTTCAGATTTAAAGATTTCATCCCTTCTAGATAATTCCGTTGGAGACCTTCCTTCTTGATGGATTAGGGGACGCAGTCCAGCCCAAGTAGACTGCACATCATCAATACTCAATGGATTAATATTGAAGAAATGATTGACTGCATTTAAAAGATAATCGACATCCTCCTTATTCGCAACCACTCTATCTAAATCTTCATGATAAGTTGTATCCGTTGTCCCAACATAAGTAATCAGACCCCTTGGAATGGCAAAAAGCATTCTTCCGTCAAAATCATCAAAATAAACGGATTGATTTAAATTTAATTTCTGTCGTTCAACAACTATATGTACTCCTTTCGTAAGATGTAATTTACTACCCTCAAATGACCCGTCTTTTTTCCTTATGCCATCAACCCAAGGACCTGTTGCTGACACGATGACTTTGGCTCTAAATTCATATTCTTTTCCACTTTGAAAATTCTTACAAGTTATGCCCGTCATATTTCCATCACTTCCGTAAATCCCTTTAAGCATTTCAAGGTAATTGAAGCACTCACAACCCAACTCTTCTGCTTTCTTAATCAACTCGATGGTCAATCTCGCATCATCAGTACGGTACTCAGAATAAATAATTCCCCCATTAAGAAAGTCACTTTTCACTAATGGTTCCACTTCTATAGCCTCATCCTTATCGATTGATTCTTTCTGATCTTCTTGTTCAACTTTAGCTAAAAAATCATATACAGATATAGCCAAGGAAGCTGATACTTTACCAAATGTTCCTTGATCAACAATTGGCAAAAACATTTTTTCAGGATGGACCAAATGCGGAGCTAAATTGTGCACCACCGCACGCTCAACTCCCGTCTCTCTTACTAAACCAAATTCTAACTGCTTCAGATATCTAAGACCACCATGAATCAATTTTGTAGACTTTGAACTTGTCCCGGATGCATAGTCCTCTTTTTCCACCAATAGGGTTTTCATACCTCTAGCACTAGCATCTAGCGCAATTCCGCATCCTGTAACTCCCCCACCAATCACGATTAAGTCGAAATGCGTTTTTGTCGCATCAGAAAGTGAAGCTACTCTATTTAAATTATTTAAACTCATTGTTTATTTTTGTCAATTCAAAATCTCGTTCTATAAATAGCCTTTGCTTATGACTTCAAAGACATTACCTTTTTCATAATTTCATCTTTTATCATAGCACCATATTGATTTTCATATATTGAAAACTATTCATAGCTTTTGCTTGCACTCTTTAAAATTTCCATCATCTTATCCTTACCCAATCGCCTTAGCTTTTCTGCATTAATCTCAGGAATTTCTAGCGTATTTTTATGCTGCTCAATTACTTTCTCTACTTCCTCAACTCTTAGAAGATGAATCATAGCATGTGGTGATCTATTTCTAAAGTTTGCTAAATCATCGTATTCCAAACCTTCATATTGATACTTCGGATGAAAACTTGCTAATTGAAATAATTGATCCGTTTCAGATTCAGCAAGTAGGTCTTCACAGGTATAATATAGATTCAAATATTCTTCAAATGTTTGACCATATTGAATAATTAAAAAACTATTTGAAATTTCAGTTGCGTTGAGCATCGTGCTTACCAGCTTCAAAAAGGACTCTATGACAATAGCATTTTCCTTTGTTTCAACAATTTTATAATCAATTCTATCCTGATTGAAAGAAGGACCTGCAAAGGGACAAATATTTAGGCCTATGACAAATTTCTCTATCCACGCCTTGCATTCTTTAAGTATGATTTCGTTTTTAACTGAAGAGCTCATCCAAAGTATCGTCTTCAACTAAATTTGGTACCGTTACTTTGAGACTTGGTGTACGCTCCATTTCTCGATTTATTGAGAATATGGCATTTTCATTTCGCGCCCATGATCTTCTTGCGATTCCATTGTTGACATCATAGAACAACATTTGCTTTAAGCGCCTATCTGCTTCTTCACTTCCGTCAAGCAACATCCCAAAACCTCCATTGATCACCTCGCCCCATCCGACTCCTCCACCATTATGGATAGACACCCAAGTTGCACCTCTAAAACTATCTCCAATTACATTATGGATGGCCATATCTGCTGTGTAACGACTACCATCATATATATTACTTGTCTCTCGGTAGGGAGAATCTGTACCACTTACATCATGATGATCTCGTCCAAGTACGACTGGACCCGATAATTCGCCTGACTTGATGGCTTTGTTAAATGCCTCAGCGATTTTTGACCGACCTTCAGCATCAGCATACAATATTCTTGCTTGCGACCCGACAACCAATTTATTCTTTTTGGCATCTTTAATCCACTTTATATTATCGAGCATTTGCTGCTGGATTTCATCAGGAGCAGTTTCTGCTATTTTCTGTAAAACCTCTTTTGCAATTCTATCTGTTGTATCTAAGTCTTGTGGATCACCTGAAGCACAGACCCATCTAAAAGGACCAAAGCCAAAATCAAAGCACTGCGGGCCTAATATATCTTGTACATAAGATGGATACTTAAAATCAATATTGTTGTCAGCCATGATATCGGCGTCTGCCCTTGAAGACTCCAATAAAAAAGCATTGCCATAATCAAAAAAGTAAGTCCCCTTTTCGGTGTGATTATTTATCGCATCAACTTGCCTTTTCAAGGATTCCTGTACCTTAACTTTGAAGCCAGCTGGATCTTCCTTTATCATTTTATTCGCTTCCGCAAATGTCAGGCCTGCAGGATAATAACCTCCCGACCAAGGATTGTGCAAGGATGTTTGGTCAGAGCCAAGATGAATGTAGATATTCTCTTCATCAAATTTCTCCCATACATCAACAACGTTTCCACAGTATGCTATTGATACAACTTCTTCCTTTTCCTGTGCTTTCTTAACACGCAAAACCAATTCATCTAGATTATCAATCAATATATCAACCCAACCTTGCTCATGTCTTTTCTTTGCAGCATTTTCATTTACTTCTGCACATACAGTGATACATCCTGCAATGTTTCCTGCCTTTGGTTGAGCTCCACTCATACCTCCAAGACCTGCTGTCAAAAATATTTTTCCAGCAGGTGATTCACCTACTTTTAGTTTTTGTCTGAAAGCATTCATAACAGTAATCGCAGTACCGTGCACAATGCCTTGTGGACCTATATACATGTACGAGCCCGCCGTCATCTGTCCATATTGAGTTACACCAAGTGCATTGTATTTCTCCCAATCATCAGGCTTGGAATAATTAGGAATCATCATACCGTTGGTTACAATTACTCTTGGTGAGTCGATACTAGATGGAAATAATCCCATAGGGTGACCAGAATACATATGCAGTGTCTGCTCCTCTGTCATTGTTGCCAAATACTTCATTGTCAATAAGTATTGTGCCCAATTTTGAAATACAGAACCATTTCCGCCGTAGGTGATAAGTTCCCAAGGATGCTGAGCCACTGCAGGATCTAGATTATTCTGAATCATCAACATAATGGATGCTGCCTTCTGAGAGACTGCAGGGTATTCGCCTATCGGTCGAGCATACATTTTATATCTTGGCTTGAATCTATACATGTAGATTCGTCCAAACTCATTTAGCTCTTGTAAGAATTCTGAAGCTAATACTAGATGCCATGCTTTAGGGAAATACCTAAGTGCATTTCTCAGGGCAAGCTTTTTTTCATCATCACTCAGAATATCCTTCCGCTTTGGTGCACGATTGGCATCTTCAGGATAAGGAATTACCTCAGGCAAGACCTCCGGTATACCTTCCAAAATTTGTGATTTAAAATCTATTGACAATTCTATCATGATTAAACTTTATAAATCAATTTTCCATTCTTAAAAACCACCGCCGGAAGTTTTTTCCCTTGGTGGTAAAATATTTCATTGTAATCATCTCCTTCAAACAAAAGAAGGTCGGCTTTTGATCCTTTAGAAATAGTACCTCTATCTTTTAAATTTAAAGCTTTGGCAGCTCTTTTTGTAATCCCAGCTAAAACTTCTGGATTACTCAATTTTTCAAAAGCACCAAGGATACATGCTTGAGTTAATAAGTCTCCCATCGGTGCGGAACCCGGATTCCAATCGCTAGCTATCGCCAAGATTCCATCAGCATCAAGAATCTTTCTCGCTGGAGTGAATGCACATCCAAGCCCAATGCTTGCCCCAGGTAGCGCCATTGCCACCGTTTCACTTTTTGCCAAAGCCATGATTTCTGTTTCGGTGCTTGCTTCAAGATGATCTGCACTTAAGGCATTGTGCTCAATAGCTACCTCCGAACCTCCTGTATGAAATTGATCAGCATGCACCGTTATATTAAATCCCAAATCTCTTGCTTTCGTAAAATATCTATACACAACTTCTGCAGAAAATGCTTCTTCTTCAATAAAGGCATCTACTCTATTGGCCAATTTCTCATCAACAATGATTGGGAACAATTCATCAATGATGATATCTAAATATTCTGCATGATTACCTTCAAAATCTTTTGGTTTAATGTGTGCCGCCAAACATGTTGGTATCAAATCAATTTCTGTTTTAGAGTTGGCCTCTTTTATAGCACGCAACATTTTGAGTTCCTCTTCTACACTAAGTCCATAACCACTTTTTACTTCAATTGTTGTGATTCCCTTGGTAATCATTACCTCAACCCTCTTCAAAATCCCTTCTACCAAATCCGTCAAGCTTGCCTTGCGAGTTTGGGTCACTGTGTCCCAAATTCCTCCACCAGCTTTCGCAATCTCAAGATAGGATATACCAGCATTGCGCATAGCATAATCTCTAGCTCGAGTTCCATGAAAACAAATATGAGTATGAGCATCAATAAAGCCAGGCAAGGCAATATAGTCTCCAGTAAGTTTCAAATATTCAATTCCTTGAGGAATAGAATCTTGATCAAAAATAATTTCTTGAACTATACCATCTTTTAGATGAAGCCAACAATCACTAGCTATAGAGGGTGCATCATTAGAAAGTGCGCCTCTAAGTGGAATATCATCCAAGCCAATAAGTTGCTTGATTGGGCCAATAATAATTTCTGTGTATATCATTGGTCCAAAAATACAGAAGGAAAGCTACATAAACACACTAATCACTCCCAAGTTTAAAATTGAAAAGAAAATTTCCTCGGCGACTGCCTAAATTATCTTTATATCCACGCAAACCATATTAGTTCTATTTGGAACTAAGTGTAAATCCCAAACACCACTCTATAATTTCAGGATACAAATCAGCCATGGTTTGACCAGACTGCCTATTTTCATACAAATTAATTAGGTTTTGATTAAATTGTTTAAAGTATTTGAATCCTCTTTTTTCAATCTGCCAATTCTCAACATTTGAAATATATTGTGTCAGATTTTCACTTTCTAGATTATCGGCCATATAAACACATACAAGTGCCCAATTCATCATCTCATTAAATGTTGATGGTCCATTGGAATAGCTAGTTTGTGCCACCCCATTTTCTACCCACCAAAATGACATATCATCGAAAGCTTTTTTAAAGTTATTGGAATTAAAGTATTGTTCTGCTTCTGGATTGATATAGGCATGGTTAAATTCGGTAAACAATATTTGCCCATCCAACATATTATTTACCACATCATTTCTTTCCAAATCTTTTGCTGATGGATATGGAAAGTTGACATGTGCTTGTGCTTCCTTAAACCCATCTTCTTCAAACCAAGATGCCGATTGATTCCATCCGACCAAAGGAGAAAAGATAACTTTAAAGCAATCATAACTTGTATTTGGAAAATTATTATTTAGCCATTCTTGCATCAATGCGATATTTATATTCTTTTCATAATGTGCAATTTGAGAATTATAAAAATCTTGATGTCCATCGTAGAAGTTTTCAAAATTAGATTGAGTATAAAAATCCTCATACTTTTGCAGTAGACTATTTGGAATAAAAATATCTCCCACATCCTGCGCTATCCTATTATATATTCCTTTTGATTTAATTTTTCCATCCTTAACATCGAAGACATAAGAATCCATTTTTAATATAAAATACATCGAGCTATTTTCACGCAATATTGAATCTACTGTCAGAACACATTGATGTTCTCTGTAGTCCTCAAACCAATCCATAACTTCTGCATAATAACTGGTACCAATTTCAATAACCTGCGTCTCCTCATCAGAATAGAATCGAGTCAAAGCAAAAACCACATTGAATAATTCGTAGACTTTTGGTACTTCTATCAGCGTACGCCCTTTATTTTTGTCCTGATATTCTTGACTGAACCTAGCCTTCACCTCCGCACCTTTGATTTGCGTTAAAGCTACTTCACCATTATCCAAAATTACATTAAATTCAAAAATTTCTCCTTTCTCAATCTCTACACTTATAGAGTCTAAATCAGTTATAAAAGTTGCTATTATACTTCCTTTTTCATTTGGATTTACGTACCAAATATCAGGACTTTGGTCTGGAGAAATAGTCCAAGCATCTTCCCAAAAATTATCACCCGATCGCAGGCTTGCTTTTTTCCCAATAGCCTTTATAGAGAATTCTGTCTGGCTTGTTTGGGATGATTGTCCCAAGCTGGTATTTAAAATTAAATACATAAAAATAATAGTAAGATACTTCATGGTCTTTGATTTACTTTTGATATTTTGAATTAACCGTCCCATATTGACATAGCACGGCAGGTATAACTTCTGCGTTAATCATTTCCAAGTCCTTTTAGGACAAGAACTTCAAGAAATATTAATAAAATTTATTTTCGTTTTCTGAGGTAGATGTTACTATACCCAGCACTTAAATCCAAAAGAACTCCTCCACCATTTATTTTACCAGTGGACCTTTCAGCTGACTTACAATAAGAGCAATTTCTTGAATCGTGACCTTGAACTGTATGTTTTATATCTTTTTCATCAAATTCAAAATCAGTATACATGTTACCATAAGTGGATACGGCTTTCAAGTCTGATGTACTTCCTTCAGGAAGGCTAATATCTATTAGGCCATAAGATGTTTTTATTGTACTTGGATTTTGCTGCGATAATGTTTTAAAAATTGCTTCAACGTTTCCATAAACACTATTTATTGAAACAGGACCAGTAATATTTTCAAGATAGATGCTTGTATAATTTGCAGATATTTCTATCTCACTATCTACGTTTTCTATTGACAAAAACCCAGTTAAACTTACTTTATTCCTGAATAGAATATCTATATGATTTGGAACCATGATGGTATATGCACAATTGCAGTCATCAAGAACTTTATCGATTATAAATTCGTTTCCGCTTTCAACCACTGACAAGCCTAATCCAGTATTGTCTACATTACCTGAACCTTCAAAGACTTGCAAGCCCTGCGCTCTTTCTTCTTGCTCTTTTATTTCCGCCTGCCCTTTTACAACAAGCTCTGACCCATTATATCCTTCAATTGTAAGATTCTCAATTTGATTAAATACCAACTTATTGCCTTTACTCAATTTGATTTTGAAATCTTGAGCAGCTATACCGCTCATAAGAAACAATATTATAAATATTGTAAAGATTAATTGTTGAGATATTTTCATCTTCTATAACTTTTTAATTTCACATTATTTTCATAATACCCAAATGGGCTTCATCCTTAATTTTTGGAAGCGCACTATTGACATTGATAAACTCTTCTAAATATTTGCCATATTGCTTTTCATTATAACCAACCAATATTTCGATAATTCTAGACTGTATCATAGGATTCTCTTGTTGATTTAATGCTTTGCAAAAAGCAGATCTCACTTTTGGACTATTAGCATAATTATCATAAAGAGCTTCCACAGCAGATAGACGTACATTATCACTTTGATCCGTCTTCATTGCCAATATCAATGCATCCATAATCTCCTCATCAGGATTAGGAATTTCATAACTTATATTCACCGCTTTAATTCTTCCGCTAGTAGACCTCTCTTCCTCTAAAAGTTGTAACATTTCTAATCGAAGTACAGCAAATTGCTCGGACATATTATGATTAGTATCGTGCATTACATTCTGATATAACAAAATAGAAATGATCAATACCAAAGTAGAAAACAAACCTAATATCGAAAGTTTCTTAATTCTCGATACTCCTAATTTTTTTGTCTTTATAGAAGAAACTTTTTTTCCCTCAAGAGCAATCTCATTTAACAAAAATTGATTGAATCTACTTTTTATTCTAGAAGGAACTTCTTTCATTTGGACATTATCCATAGCTGTGTAAACTTGCTCAAAATCACTTAATTGGATTTGCAATTCCTTAGATTTACTTATTTCCGATTCTAAGGCAAGTTGTTCTTCTATAGACAACGAGCCGCTTAAGTGTTCGATTATTTTATTTTCTGTTTTTTCATCTCCCATCATAGAACAAGCCCTTATTGTTTATCAATTTTAAAATAGAAATATCTTAAATCTTTAATAGCTCTATGAACTTTGACTTTGACATTAGCTTCAGATATTTGTAGTATTTTTGCTACTTCTACATATTTCATCTCTTGATATCTGGTCATGATTAATATTTCTCTTTGATCTGACTTCATATGCATCAAAGCCATCTGGATTTTGTCACGTAATTCATTTTGATTCATCAAATCATCAAAGGAGTTATCCTTATAAGCCGAATCAGAATCAAATTGAATAACTTCCTTTACCTTTTTTCTTTTATAAAAATCAATTCTTGTATTTCTCGCAATTTGAAAGATCCAAGGTTTAAACTCTTCCATTCCATCATAACTTTTCCGATACCGAATTATTCGTTCGAAAACATTTTGAGTCAAGTCTTCACTTAAAGATCTATCGTAGGTCATCTGAATAAAGAAATTATAAATTCTCTTACTGTACCGATCAAACAAAATACTGGCCTTGGCAATGTCACCATCGGATATATCCATCATTACTTCTTCGTCAGTCATTTAGCCAAGGTATAAACTTCTTTTTAGCTGCTGTTTGATTAGGTTACTTCGAAATTTTGAAAAGGTTACAGATTTAAGCATTTATTTTTTGTAGATATATTAAATGTGTTTCCCTTCCCATAAGAACTACCAAATAGAATGGATTCTAATTATCAACTAAATGAAATACATCATAATGCTATGCGTTTATTTTCACCTTTATAGACTTAGAAATCGGAGTATTGCTCGATGTAGCAAAATGGTTGATAGGAACCAAAACATTGGCCTCAGGGAAATAACATGCTAGGTTTTGTCTAGGAATAGCATATGGCACTATCAAAAATTTTGGTGCCAATCTTTTTATCCCATCATAATGGCTAGAGATATCAACAATGTCTAATTTTGAAAAGCCAAATTTCTCCATATCCAATGGATTCATAAATAGTACTCTGCGCTCGTTATAGACACCACGATATCGATCATCCAAACCGTAGATTGTTGTATTATATTGATCGTGTGATCTTATACTCATCAAAATAAAATCATCCTCCTCTAACTTATGATCTGACAATTTATTGATTGAAAATTGAGCTTTACCATCAGGTAATTTTGAGAAATCAGCAATGCGTGAATTGTTTGGAAGGTAAAATCCTTCTCCACTTTTTACCTTTTTATTGTAAGAATCAAATCCATCTAAAACTTCTGATATTTTATCTCTTATCAAGTCATAGTCTTCTGCCATTTCCAACCAAGGTACTTTCGAAGTATCATCCAAGGTGTACTTAGCAATCTTTGCAATAATTTCTGGCTCACTCATTAGTTGATCAGAAGCAGGATCTAAGTGCCCTTCTGATTTATGCACCTTACCCATACTATTTTCAACCGTAACAAATCTATTCTTTCCTTTTGAAAGATCTGTTTCTGACCTACCTAGTGTAGGTAGAATAAGTGATTGCTTCCCAGCTATCAAGTGCGACCTATTTAATTTTGTACTTATAGAAACAGTAAGATCACAATTTTGAATTGCCTTTGCAGTATAGTTAGTATCTGATGCTGCGGAAACAAAATTACCGCCAAGAGCAACAAAAATTTTAGCTCTTTTCTCATACATGGCCATGATACAGTGCACCACATCATGACCTGGTGTCTGAGGCGCATCAATATCAAAAACTTTTTTCAGTGATTTGGTAAGTCCCGGCGATGATCTATGGACAATACCAACAGTCCTGTCTCCTTGCACATTACTGTGACCCCTTACTGGGCATGTTCCCGCTCCCTCTTTTCCAATGCTTCCTTTTAGCAGAAGTAGGTTTACACATTCCTTTATATTTTCTACTCCATTTTTATGTTGCGTAAGACCCATGGCCCAGCATATGATGATTTTCTGCCTTTCGGCAAATAGTTGAACGGCTTTGTCAATTAACTTTTCATCAACACCAGATTGCTGAACCAATTCATTGATGCTATATTGATCAAGATCTTCTATTAATTCATTGTAGTTGGCTGTTTTAGAATTAATAAATTCTTTGTCGAATACATTACCATCGATCTTCTCAATCTCATAAAGTTTTTTCATAATAACTTTGAGCAGAGCAATGTCTTCGTTGATTTTTACTTGCAAGAATATATCGGTAATCGTTGTACCCCTTGAAAGCATATTTAAGGGCTTCTGAGGATTTTTAAACCGTTTTAATCCTGCTTCTTCTAGAGGATTGATAGTGATAACTTTACCTCCATTATTTTTACATTCTTGCAATGCAGTAAGCATTCTTGGATGATTGGTGCCTGGATTCTGGCCCATAACAACAACCAATTCGGCTTTCGGAAAATCACCCAATATTACCGAGCCTTTTCCAATCCCAACGGTCTCAGACAGACCTACTCCACTTGATTCATGGCACATATTTGAGCAATCGGGCATGTTATTAGTCCCATAAGCTCTACAAAACAATCCATATAGAAATGCAGCTTCGTTACTGGAGCGACCAGATGTATAGAAGACCGCTTCATTAGGATCATCTAAGATTTGAAGTTGCTTTGCTATTAATGCAAATGCATCATCCCATTCAATTCTTTCATAATAATCTGAGCCTTCTTTGAGAATTAAAGGATGAGTCAATCTCCCACTTTTTCCCAATTCAAAATCAGACCAATTTGATAAATCTTGAATAGAATGAGATTGAAAAAAATCTGGACCAACTCTTTTAAGTGTTGCTTCCTCTGCTACTGCCTTTGCCCCATTTTCACAATATTCAGCAAACAAGGATCTTTTATCATCGGGGTCCGGCCATGCACAACCTGGACAATCAAAACCATCTTTTTGATTCAATTTTGCAAGTGTTTGGAACGCACGGACAACACCCATTTCTGAGATTGCATGGTCCAGAGCGACCTGCACGCCTTTTGCGCCAGCAGCATAACTTGATGGTTTGGTGAGCTTAATTCCTGTAAACTCTTCGGATGTGATTGCCTTTATATCTCTATTCTTCATCTTTAATAAATCAGAATTTTGGAATTCGATTAAACATTTACCGTAAGGTGAAAAACAGAAAACAAACTAATGTATAACAGTAAAATCTCCTACTTTAATTTCATTAAATGGTTCACCTAACTTAATGTAATATACATAGACTCCAGGCATAACCAACTCTCCATTGAATCTTCCGTTCCAGCTAAGGCTTGAGTCAGAAATCAGTACATTTTCTCTTATAAATAATAATTCGCCCCATCTATCAAAAATACTATACTCCTCTACCATAACATCACCTCTAGCAAAAATGCTTAGTTCGTCATTGTCGCTGTCACCATTTGGTGTAAATACATTGGGGATAAAGATGCTTGGAACCTGTAGTTCACCTTGACAAGGAACACATACAGAGTCATCGCAAATTAATATTACTTCTTGGTCATTGATGGTATTAGGGTCATTGTCATCACATTCTAAAATTATAAAGTTTTCTTCTGACTCGCAATTTATCGGTGTGCCTTGACAAGGCATACATATTGATTCTGTGCACTCCTCTACAGACATCATATCGTTTTCTGTGCATGGATCCATATCATCACATGGCATCTCTATTATGGTACCATTGTCACAATTTGGTGCTTCAGCATCTGCACATTCACAATTTTCTTCATCCCAAAATTCCATTCCATTTGAACAGTCTCCATCATCACAATTTCCTGGATCATTACATGCAATAGAACATACTCCTGGATCAGCAACTGTAAATGAAAAATTACAATCGGAATCTAATAGTGATGTGAGTGTGATATTGATATCACCCTGCCCAGCAGTCCCTTCGAGTGTTGAAAAAACGGTAGTTCCTCCGAAGCTCTCTTGTGTAGAGGCATCGATTCCCGCTCCTGATAGAATATAATCACCATTCAAGTTACTTCCTTGAATATCAATTTCGAATGTAATAAAGTCATCGGTGTCGTCATCATCTGTTTCATTGTCATTGCATATAATATTATCTACAATGATATCAACTATATCGCATCCACCTGAACAAGATCCTGGGTCTGTAACTGTTGTTTCAAAAGTACAATTAGGGTCATCATTGTCAATAATAGTAATGATTATATCTCCTGCTCCAGCAGATCCTTGAGGAAAAGAGAATGTTTCAACAAAATTGTAGCTACCAGATTCATCGCCAAAAGAACTAGATAAAGTATATCCTGTCGATATATTTGTTCCATTAACCCCAATTTCGAATGTGATAAAATCATCCGTTGCATCGGTACTAGTCCCGGCAGGATCACATGTGACTTGAAGAACATCTGCATTGGTAATGTTGCATGTTCCAGAACAAGTTCCTGGGTCAACTAGGACCACCCCTCCGACACAACTCGGATCTAGGATTGAAGTAAAAAGAAATGATACAGCATCGCCACTTCCTGCTGTTCCTGGATTGGTACTGAAGGAGGAAACACTACCGAAAGTACCTTGAGCACCTAGAGGTAATTCTGCTCCTTCCAAAGTATAATCACCCATTACATTTACACCTTGAAGATCGAGATCGAATGTTATAAAGTCATCCGAATCATCATTAGGTGTACCATTGTCATTACATGAAATGTTGCTAGGCCCCAAACTAGTTATATCACATTCAAAAGAACATGATCCAGGGTCTGTTAAGGTAATTTCGAATGTACAAGTAGGATCATCATTATCAATAATAGTAAGCTCAATATCACCTCCACCAGCTGATCCTTCCGGCAATGTAATCGTGCCCACAGTTCCGTACGTTCCATCTTCAGTATCATAGATGCTATTAATTGTATATCCCGTGGATGTGTTTGACCCAAGCACTTCAATGTCATAAGTTATGATGTCGTCTGAAATATCTGATGGAGTACCCGCATCATCACAATCTATTGGAACAATGTTTACAGAACTTATATTACAGGTTCCAGAACATGATCCTGAATCAGGAATTGTCACATCAAAGGAACAGTCAACGTTATCTTCATCAATAATTGTTACGACAACATCTCCCCCACCAGCTGAACCATCCTGTAGTACAAAATTCTCTTGAGTTCCATACAGTGCAGTGTTTGGTGTAACGGTACCAGAGCTTACGGTAATAATATAATTGGATGATCCATTCATTGATAGTGGATCCAAACTAAAACTTATAAAATCATCAGTATCATCTGCATCAGTTCCAGCATCTTGACAAGAAATATTACTGATGTTTGCATCAACAATTTCACAACCGTCAGAACATGAGCCTGGATCCAAAAGAACTACATCCAAAGTGCAGTTAGGGTTTTGCATGTCTACAATTGTTAATGTCATATCCCCACTTCCTGCTCCAGAAATCGCAAAGCTACTTAATAGATCATAAGCTCCAGTAACCATTTCTGTTGGTGAGGTCATAATGGAATAACCAGTCCCAGTATTTGTACCAGAAACAAGGATTTCAAAAGTTATTAAATCATCGGTTGGGTCAGACAGAGTTCCTAAGTTTTGACATTCTACATCTGTTATGACTGCAGAAGTAATTTCACATGTTCCAGCACATAAACCGGGATCAGGAATCATTATTTCAAAAGTACAATTAGGATCATCGTCATCTACGATTGTCAAAGTCAAATCGCCACCTCCTGCAGCTCCTGGAATTCCTAATCCTGCAGTCACATCGTAAGTTCCTGTAAGTGTATTAAAAGATGTGGTAATAGAATATCCTGCTCCAGTATTTGTACCAGAGACGAGCAATTCAAAGGTAATTATATCGTCTGACGGATCAGTTGGTGTGCCTCCGTCATTACACTGGATATTACTTGCCACAGCAGAGGTTACATTACAAGTTCCAGAACAAGTTCCTGGATCAGCTACACCGACTTGTGAGGGACAAGTTGGATCAAGGACAAGTGAAATATCTAATGATAGGTTACCATTTCCTGCTGTTCCAGGATTGCTACTGAAAGAAGAAATCCCTCCGAAAGTTCCTTGACTCCCAGCAGGTAGCCCAACTCCAACTAAATTATAATCACCTACTAAGTTGTCACCTTGCGGATCAAGATCAAAAGTTATAAAATCATCTGTATCATCATTTGGTGTTCCATTATCATTGCATGATATATTGAACGGTTCGGCAGATTCAATATTACAATCATCAGAACAAGAACCTGGATCAATTAGTATTTGCTGAAAAGTACAATTTGGATCACCACCATCATCTGAGATAGTTAAAGTTACATCGCCAGCACCTGCTGAACCAGATGGAAGTATAAATGTTTCTAAGACACCATAGTTGCCAGTTTCTGTTCCAAAAGAACTGGTAATAGTATACGTTGCTGAGATGTTGGTTCCCAATACCTCAATTTCATATATTATAAAATCATCCGTAACGTCTGATCCAGTTGAAAAATCATTGCACTCAACATTACTTACATTTACTGATGTAATATTACAAGACCCCGAACAGCTTCCTGGATCAACAATCAAAACATCCAATGTACAGTTTGAGTCATTGTCATCAATGATGGTAACTGTAATATCCCCTGCTCCGGCAGAACCATCTTGTAGTTGAAAATTAGTAACTCCTCCGTAAATAGCATTTGTGGGTGTGATAGATCCCGAGCTGACAACAAGACTATATCCTGCTGCTCCATTGGTAATTTGCGGATCAAGATTAAAGATTATTATGTCATCTGTATCATCTGACGGCGTATTATTTTCATTGCAAGTTAGAGCTGATAAAATCCCATCGGTTATCATACAAGAGCAGCCTACATTTTCAAAATCAACTTCTACAAATAAGGCACATTCTCCGGGATCTGGCACAAAAGCTAGCGTAACATTACCCGTGGGGTAAGCAGTTAAATCAAATGGCAAACTGATGATATTATTATCAAGAAGCCAAGTTCCAGAAACAACATCATCTAGGTTTGGATCAAAATTATCTTCACAGGAAATTAAATCACCATTCTGAATGATATTTCCATTAAACTCGATATTGGGAGAAATCGCTTCTTGATATTCAAAATCGGCAATACATGTAGGATCCAAAATACCTGTACAAGTAGGATTAGCTGGATCTACAACATTTACAATCTGTATCGAAATATTATCTCCATTCAAGATTCCATCTGTTGGCAATATCAAATTAGTACCATCAAAATCTGCATCCGAAATGGCAGGATCAGGATCTCCACACATAATAACTGACTCTCCGTCAACCACACCAAATAGAGTATAGTTAGGTATGCCTGTCCCTGAAAATTGTAATTCAATGTCAACTGCAGAAGTGCTTGGACTTATTTGAAAAATCAATAGCGGATTAGCAGGGTCACAACCCGAATCACAAATTTCGCCAGATCCAGAAATACATGCTGACGGACTTACTATTGGGAATACCTCTACTTCATCAGTTGCTGAACAACCAGCTCCATCAGTAACAGTAAGCATATAGATTCCAAAGTCATCCATGGTTGATACTGCAATCATTGGGTTTTGATCACTAGATGTATATGAATCAGGTCCTGCCCATTCGTAGTCAGTCCCGCCAGAGCCTAATAATTCTATTGGTTGCCCAATACAAACATTTATGTCCACAAGATCTGCATCTGCATTAGGAGGTGTTCCAGCGATTATATTTATTGATCCAGTATTTGAACATCCAGTATTTGAGTCTGTGACTGTCACTTCATAGAGCCCTGGCATTCCATTAGTAACAACTGGATCTTCATCAGTCGAACTAAATGATGGACCTGTCCAATTCCAAGTATCGCCTTCATTACCATTTTCCTCAAGCATTATATCTTGACCGGGACAGACTTCAAGTGATACTGCAGTGACATCTACTGCCAAATCATTGGCTGCTAAAATCTCCACACTAGCTTCATTGGTACAACCAGTAGTTGAATCAGTAATGGTGACGGTATATATCCCAAGATTCAAACCTGTGCTAAAAGGAATCGTTGGGTTCTGCATAGATGAAGAAAATGACGGGGGTCCCTCCCAAGCATAACTATCACTTGGGCTGCCTTCAGTTTCTAATAATTCGATTGTTTGTGTAGGGCAAACCATAAGGTTTACGGCTGAGGCATTCACATCAGGATCTGGGAGTTGATCTATTGTTATAGTTTGTTCTGCTGTACATCCATCACCATCGGTTACAATCAATGTGTAGTCGTCAAAATCTGAAGGATCTGATAAAGTATAAGTAGGATTTGGAATTCCTGTTGAGCTAAAGCCATTTGGCCCCGACCACGCCCAACCTATATTTCCTAAGCCATTCTCTCCAAGTTGTAATTCTTCTCCTAGGCATAAATCAGGTCCATTTGAAACTGGTAGAATTTCTGCAGAGCCGGAGACATCTACCACAGCCTGAACGCATACATCATAATCCATTGAAACTAAGCCAAGTGAGATTAACTGTTGTGGATCTGGACAACCACTTAAGTGACGTGCGATAATATCTACACCTACTTTACCATCCCATGGCATATCAATGTTAGTACAAAACACAGTATAATCATCTGCTAAATCAAAAAGGTCTTGTTCAAATCGTTCCGGCAAAACTGCAACGAAAGCAGTCGGCACAGAAGCAGGTGTAACACCCAAAGTAGGGGCGATAAAAGTATTGAGATAGAAATCAATATTGCAGCCTGCAGGTAAAGCACTGACATCATAACCATTTACTGAAATTGAAATTGTGACTTCTGTTATTTTCATACAATCGCCGTACGAATCTGATGGCAGATCAAAGTCTAGGAAAAATCCCTCACTATGAAAATCAGTATTTCCATTATTCCAGTCTTTTCTATCCAAATCAAGGACTCCATCATTTGAATTTTGACAGCCAAGATCGACTGTGGTTTGTGCGCTCAATGAACCTATGCTGAAAATAGCAATAAGAGAGATGAATAACAATTTATAATGTAGAAGCATGAAATAGAGTTTACTCAACCAAATTGAGATGGTAAAATAGTTTGTTTGTTGTTGTAGAAACTAAGGTTAAGTAGTAGTGCGTAAAATAAGTAATATTGCTTAATTCTGAGCTTCAAAAGCCATTAAAATACGGTTTGGAAGGCTTATAAATGTACTTTAAGACACTATAATGATGCTAAATTGGGGGTTAAAATGAAAAGGCTCCACATTGTGGAGCCTTTTGTGGCGGAAGAGGAGGGATTCGAACCCCCGGTGCCCGTGAAGGCACGTCGGTTTTCAAGACCGGTGCATTAAACCAGCTCTGCCACTCTTCCGTGATTGTCTTTAGCTGATAGGCAGCGCAAAAATACATTAGTATTATTAATATTAGAATAAAAAAGGGACTATTTCTAGTCCCTTCACACATTTTCAAAATTCTTAATAAAACTAAGTATTATGAAAGGTTTGCGATATCCCTTATCAAAATACTTTTTCTTTTAAAATAGATCTGATTGGACTTCCTTAGATCATTCAATACAGACGTTACAGTTTGCCTTGAAGTTCCAGTAAAGTTTGCAATGTCTTGCTGTGTTAAGCTGTGCTTAATGAGCATTTCATACCCAATTCTTTGACCTAACTTATCTGCATTTTCCTTGAGAAACTCGATGATACGTGTTCTAGCATCGTTAAGTACAACAGATTCAAATCTTTGTTCCGCGATAGATTTTCTCTGTCCTAAGAACGAAATTACATTTGACGTTAAGTCCCAATTTGTTCTCATTGCCGCTCTTAAATCACTGATTTTAAGCTTTAGGCATTTTACATCTTTTTCTAGTGCAATTGCGGTATCTACCATAAGTGGTTTTCCGTAGATTGCTGATTCGCCAAACACAGCCATAGGGCTCATGATGGACTTAATCACTTCTCTTTTTTCTTCACTCTCTTTCGAGATTTTAATCATTCCTTTTATTAGTATAAAAAGACAATCAAGTTCTTCCCCAATTTTATAAATGGTTTTCCCTTTAGAAACATTAAACTCCTCTGTCATGTCAGCAATGTGCTGCAATGATTCTAAGTCTAGTCCTTTAAACAGTTTCACTTTCTCTAAGAACTCAACTCTTTCGTCAAGTTTTGTGTTGGATAACATACAGGTAAATTTTTAATTATTAGTAAATAATTAAAAGGTGTTGTGAAAGTATTAGCTAGTTATTCCACGCATAAGCGTAGAGTAAAAATTGGTTGAAAAATATTAAAAGAGGTGAAAATTATTCCAGACCTAAGTCTGCTATTCTTAATTGATTGGAACAATCAAAGTGCTTGTACTGTAGGCACCAAAAAGTCCATATCCATTTTCGATATTGTTAGCACTAATTTGAGGCTCATCTAAGGGTAAAGACGATGTCCTCAATTCTCTATCAGTGTTTTCATGATACACCATATATTCTTCATTTATGGTGCGAAGGGCGAAGGAAACCGAATCTATATTGTCAATAAACAGCACATTTGTTAAATAAATTAGCTCCAAACTGACAGTATTGGTTTCTATCTTTGTATTATCAATAAATATACCATTTTTATGAATAAACTGCTTAAATCCATCGTCATCTGTTAAAATTTTTATCTCAGACTTACTTAGATCGTCATATTGTACATTACCCATAGCCGCTTCTTCCCCATTGATGATGCCTGGAACCAAGTGAAAGTAGGTGTTTGGATCAGTTGGGATTGGCAATTCAAGGTCTACTTTGACTGTAATCCATACTTCGTCACCAACCACGTTTATATTCGAATTAAAGGTGTCGACTGTAACAGATATCAATTCTTCTGCAAATGGAACTGTCGTTGAAGCAAATAAGGTCTCTACTTCTTTAGCAGGTACTTCTACTCTCACGAAATAAGTCTCCCCTTCTTCGATTTGAATGGTTGGAGAGGTATATAGCCCTGGTATTTGTGCATAGGACATCCTTCCTATAGAGTCTTGATGTACAGCTAAATTCACATCTGCAGAATCAGGATAGTAAAAACGATCATTGGGATCTATAATTGAGTTGGTCAAATGTATTAAAGCTGTGGGGTCCTCTCCAGGAGCAATTTCAAGTTCTATGACAATATGCCGTTCTATATCTACATCAGGGTCATAGGAGCTAACACATGCGTTTAGACCTAAACAACTGATTATAAGTATGTAAAAACTCTTTGTCAAATTAAAATGGTACCTAAATTCGTTAAGCGAAGATATGAATTTCTGCTTTCAAATGTCGGATATTAACTTGTTTCCCCTTGCGTTCTAGCTCCTTAAAACTTTCAAATCTAAGCCTTAAACACCTATGTTTATTGAATTTTGATACCAAAAAGCAATAATTAACGGATTTGTTAAAACGAGACTGAGTAATTAAAGCTTGGAAGGAATTTGGGGAAAGCAAATTGCTGGTATTCAAAGTCATTGTCTGCGGTCCTTCTCAGTTCTACAAAAAATGGGTTTTGTTGGCCATAGATGTTTTGTATACCTATGTGGAGTTTTGTTCTACCCCAACTATATTTTGAATAAAAATTAAATCCACAATCTAGCCTATGGTAATTAGGCAACTGATGTTGATTTTTAAATTTATAGATTGGAACTATAAAAACTGAACCATCATCTGCAATTACCTGTCTTATCTCGAACGGTAAGGTGATTGGATTACCTGTAGCAAAATTCCAAGTGAAAGTAAATTCTGCACTAGTATTTATCTTCTGCAAGAAGGTAACTTTGAAATTGTGGCGTCTATCAAATCTATACCTATATTCTTGACCATTATTAATTTCATCAAATTGACGATTGGATTTACTCCAGGTATAATTCATATTCCACAAAGTATTTCCGATTACCTTATTTAAATGTGTTTCGATTCCATAAGCATATCCATCTCCTACAGGAACATCACTCTCCCATTCATCCCCTTGGTTTATATCCAGAATTTCACCTTCATTAAAAGACAATAGATTTTTTAGACTCTTGTAATAAACTTCAGAACCAAAAGTGTAACCATCTTTTCCTGCCAAATTAAATCCCATTGAGGCGATGTATCCTCTTTGTGGCTCAAGGACCTCTGTGCTAGGTAACCAAACATCCACTGGCACTCCTAAACCTGAATTTGTTATCAGGTGCAGATATTGACTAACAAAACTCAATGAAGTTTTAAATGTAAAAGCCTTTTTATTGTACATATACGCCAACCTAGGTTGTGGAAGAATAAATGTTTTATTGCCATTTATTATAAAGGATTGATGATATCCCAGATTAAAAGTATTGTGCTGATTGGGACGATAGCTGTCTTCAAAATACAATTGAATTTCAGTACCATTTATCGTTTTATTGTTAACCCTTTGGGACAAGCTGTCCTTATTAATACTTGTTACATTTTGATATTCTGCATCTAGGTTGTTAGCAATGATTACCCCAGGCTTAAATGAGTGCATTATTACATTTGTTCCAAAACGCAAAGTGTTCTTATTGTTTGGTAGATAATCAAAATCTAAATTGAAACCAATATCTGAAATATCACTTTTATAAAGTCCAGCAAGAAACTGATTCGCCACTGGAATAGAATCCTTAATTTCTTCTACTTGGTCTAAATTGAATGTCTCAAAGTTGTATTGAGTTAAATACACGGAAGATTTTAGAAATGATTTCTTGCCCAACTGTTGAGAAAAGCGCACCACGCCCATACGGTTACCCCAATCCCAATTATTCTGATTTTCATTTATAAAAATAGAACTTTCTCCCATAGCCGGAACAGTAGAATTATTTAAGAACTGATCCTTTCCTTGATAGAATGAAAAATAGATTGATGATTTGTCAGAAAGCTTGAAATTGATTTTTGCATTTAAGTCATAAAACAAATAATTAATTGTTCTAGATCGGCCGTCATTGGTTGGGCCAAAATCGTAAAGCGCATCAGAAAGATTTTGGATAATATTATCGTAATAAGTTCTTCTAAAAGAAATTAGAAATGAAGATTTTCCTTTTACAATTGGTCCTTCCAAAGTTCCTTTTCCCACGAGTAAGCCTGTACTAAGTTCACCAGAGAACTTTTCTTTATTTCCATCACGAATCCAAATATCTAGAACGGAAGATAATCTACTACCATACCGTGCGGGAAAACCGCTTGTATATAATGTTGCAGATTTTATTACGTTGGTATTAAAAATGGAAAACATTCCAAGTGCATGATTAGGGTTATATATTGGCACCCCATCCATTAGGATTAAATTTTGATCAATCGATCCACCTCTTATGCTCATTCCGCCAAAACCATCCGAGGCATTAGTAACCCCGGCTTGATTTCTGACCAAACCAAAAACATCGGTTTCTCCAGCAAGTGAAACCATACTGTTTATCAGATCCAATTCAAGATTGGTCACTGAGGCAGGGCTTTCTTCAACTTTCAACAACTTGGAATCTAAAATCAATATTTCATTAAGTTGAACTGATGGATCTAATTTTACATTGATTGTGGTGTCTGCAGATAGACGAATCTCTTTGATGTCCATTTTATAACCCAAGTATGAATAATAGAGTCTTTGGACACCTTTGGGAATCGTGAATGAATAGAATCCATATTCATTAGAAATCGTACCCATAGATTGGTCGTAAAGGAAAACATTTGCAGCGATAAGACTTTCTCCTGAAAGTTTGTCGGTTAGGTAGCCACTGATTGTAATTTTATTATTTGATTTTTTAAACTCATCTCGTATAATGACAATCTGATCTCCGACAATTTTATACTTATTACCTGTCTCTTCTATTATATCATCGATAACGATACCGAGAGGAGTATTTTTATAATCGATTGTAACTAGGGAATCAACTGGGAGAATTTCATCTTGGAAGGCGATATTCACTTCTGTCTTGAGTGACAGTTCCAAAAGAATTGTTTTTAAAGGTTTTTGATTGGCCTTATAGCTAACAAGGACTTCATCAGGGATTTGTTCCTGAGCGAATGATTTTTGCATAAAAATGCAAGAAAGCAATATTAACGTTAGAAATAAGCTTTTCATTAGGCCTTTAGTACATAAGGATTTATGCTCAAATGTACTGCAAAAATCAGGCTAATTTTAATATAACACTAAACTTAAACTTTTGGAGACAACTATTTCTGACAAGAGATAGAAGATACTTCAAATTCACCATCACCAGTCTGTGTTACGTTGAATTCGAATGCTGTTCTTAATATCTCAAATATGCTTGATACTGAGGTATGTTGAACCATTGGAGCTGTGAAGCTGCAGTCTGAAGGTACAATACCTTCAACATTGATCTTTACTCCAAAGAACTTTTCCATTTCTTGGAAGACAACATCAATATCGGTATTGTTAAAGGAGAGTTTATTACTTGTCCACAGGAGATAATTGTTGCTAGTAGTTGCATTTAACAATTCATAAGAACCAGTGTTAATGTCATATACGATAGAGTTGTTTTGAGAAATCGTCTCATTACTACCGTCATTTCCATTAAAGGCCAATGAACCTTCTTTTACATCTACCCTAAGCTTATTGGAACCTTCCGCTTTTGATATATTAAAAGATGCTCCTTCAGAAACAATAGCCCCATTATTAAGGTCAATTGTAATGTCTTTGTTGTCTTTAAAATAAGCATTCCCAACAACATCCTTAACAGAACCATCTTCATTGAAGGCTATCTCAGCACCAGGTGATAATGTAATTTCATCCTGATTATGAACAACTGTTTCAATTTTAGTTGAATCGTTAGCTACTGTGTCGGTTTTGGTGCTATTTAAGTACACAAAAACAGAAGAAGAAATAAGCAAAGCTGCAATCACTGCAGAAATAAGAACTCGTTTGAAATTTGAACTACTAGATGTATTATAGTCAGTAGGTATCTGGTACTTCGCTGCAAACTTGTCATAAGCAACTGCAGAGTCAAAAGTCACAGTTGGAGTGTAATCTCCGGCTGCATCCCAAATCTCTTGCAATTCGTCATAGGTAGAACTGAAAACCTGATCCGAAGATCTCATCGATTTCAGCGTTTCAGCTTCTTGAAGGTTTATTTCGTTAGTTAAACCTTTCGCTATTAGTGATATGTAATCCTGCTTTTTCATTCTTCTATTACCTAGACAAACTAATTGGGCACCACCCCTACTTCAATTCTACAAAACTTGGTATTTTTTTTGTTTTATATCTTAATTACTTGTTAAAACCTCAATATTTGGGGGTTCTGAGGGTCGAAATGTAAACTTTTAACATAACTACTAACACTCTACCACCTATTCTACACCCTCCACTACAACTTTCTCTACATTTTTTCTCTGTATGCTGTTACTTCGGCTCTTAATATCTTTAAAGCCTTAGAAATCTGGTTTTCTACTGTTTTTGTTGAGATTTCTAATTTTTTGGCAATCTCCTTATATGAAAGCTCATCGAATCTACTTAAAACAAAAACCATCCTGCATTTTTCTGGCAATCTATCAATAACACCATTTATGAAGGTTTCCAACTCTGTAGTCTCCATATCATCCTGTGTAGTGTTTTCACCAGAGGAAAAGCTCTTTAGCTCATCTTCTTCTGCAAAATCTATTCTTTTTCCTTTAATATAGTTAAAAGAACGATTTCTTACGGCGGTTTTAAGGTATGAATTTAAAGAAGAAGTAATATTAATATCTGCCCTCTTTTTCCAGAGTTCATAGAACAATTCTTGGACAATGTCTTCTACTTTCTGTTTATCACGTACATAACGATAACCACTTAAGCAAAGTGACTCATAGTATTTTTTAAATAATACTTCCATCCCCTTTGCATCTTGCTTTTGCAGAAGGGCTAATATTTCTTCATCGGTGTATTCCACTTTATTGAAAAAGTTGGCCTATTACAGCCTATGCAGTTGGTTTAGCTTTTCTTTTCGTTTTAAAGAACTCCTTAAGTTCTTTCTCACTCATAAAGTTCAAATCTATAAAAGAGGACCAAACATATTTTTTGATATCCTGATAGTCCCTTCCTCTCTTATCTGTATAATGCTTCAATAATTTTTTAATGTACTTAAGGCTTGTATCCTTTATGTCCATATTAAATTGCTGATTATCAAAGATGTTGATGTATTGAACCATCACTTTATTTATTTCAAAATAATCTGCATAATCTGTAAGCTCCAGTTTTGTCAATAAAGATTTGAAATAGTGGAAAATACTGCTTCTCAAACAGCTATTGTGTGGTGATAGCCCTTCATTTGAGTAATAAAAATCTCTACTTGCACTAATAGCCTCTTCATTCATATAGCCCTCAGTGTGTATGATTTTAAGCACTTTCAGTAAATCAGATATCTTATCTCCTTTAGAGGTATCTAAGATTTTTATAAGATTTAATTCATCTTCAGGACCAACATTAATTTCTTTGTCAAGTCTGACTAATAGAGTAAAGAATTTAGTTTCAAATCCTTCTTCTTGACGTAATTCATTAAAGTAATTAGCTATAACCTGCTCATCTGTTGGAATCAGTTCATATTTCATGGCAATGATCAAAAGGATTTCAAGATATCTTGGATCCTTTTCAAATGAAGCTGATGAATTTATAAATTCTGTAAGTTTCGCATCAAGGTTTGCGTTATTCCCATTATGCTCATTTGCTCTATAAAGAAGGAAGAATTTTAATAATCGAAACTCTCTAATTAATTCTGGTCTGTTAGTAGGAAAATCCGCTGTATAAAAATTTAGAGACATAAATTGCTTAGAATACTTTACATAAGCTGTTCTCCTATTTCTTATGTCATGGTATTTGTCCTGATTTTGGCTAATCAAGAAGTTTTTTACTTGTTTGTTGGTTGCTGCATTAATAATATTTGTTATCCAGATATCACTGCTTAAAGCAAATCCAACTTGGATAGATTGTCCAACTCTCTTTTTGATTTGATCAAAATTTGATGAGGAGTTAATAAATTCTAGGACCTTTTTAAAGTGTTTCTGAGGTCTTTCATATTCTACATCATCATTAATCTGCCCTCTCAACACAGTATATCCAAGAGCTTTTGGAAGATAAAGACCTTCAAAATCAGGGTCTAAAAGATAATTTTCAAGAGATATTATCTGTAAAGGGTAGCTATTAGCAACTTCTACATAAACTTCGTGCATTGACCCTTCAAATTTTTCAATCAGAAGTTTATATTGTTCCTCTTCTTCTTCATCTAAATAAGCTTGAAGTTCTTCAGAGCCTTGAATAGCTGCTTTAATTTCGTCTAATCTTGATTTGTACTGTTGGAGTAAATCTTCCATTTTCTTTGGTTTAGATATTAGGAACCTAGTAAAACAACAAGGCTTTACTAGGTCCGATAATCAATAAATTTTAAGTCTTCTTAGGTTTTTGAAGGAATTTACTCCTCCTCTGAGCTAGCGGCCTTTACTTCTGCCACCTCTTCTTTTACTTCAGCCACTTCTTCTTTTACATCTGCTACTGCAGCTGCTGCTGCTTCTTTTACTTCTGCTACTGGAGCTGCTGCTTCTTCTTTTGCTTCTGCGACTGGAGCTGCTGCTTCTTCTTTTGCTTCTGCGACTGGAGCTGCTGCCTCTTCTTTTGCTTCTGCGACTGGAGCTGCTGCCTCTTCTTTTACTTCTGCTACTGGAGCTGCTGCTTCTTCTGTAGCAGGAGCTTCAACTTCTGCGGCTGGTGCAGCTTCATCTGCAGTAAATGCAGCTGCTGTTGCTTCATCTACTTTTTTCGCAGCTTTAGGTTTAACCTCACCTGATACTTGCTTCCAGAAGTTTTCTCTTTCTATTCTTGTTTCTTCTCTTCTTACATCAACTTTAGATTGCTTAGCAGCCACCCACTCAGTGTGCATCTGTGTTGCTTGATCTTCAGTAAGTGCACCTTTTGCAACTCCTCTCATTAGGTGTCTCTTGTAATATACACCTTTAAATTTTAGAATTGCTCTAGCTGTGTCAGTAGGTTGAGCTCCTTTTTGAAGCCATTCATAGGCTTTATCACTGTCTAACTCAATTGTTGCGGGAACTGTCAGTGGGTTGTATGACCCTAGTCTTTCTATGTATTTACCATCTCTCGGTGCTCTTGCGTCAGCGATTACAATGTGGTAAAATGGTTTTTTCTTACGACCTTTTCTAGCTAATCTTATTTTTACAGCCATGTTAAATTTAATTTTATATGATTGAAACATACCGAGTGATCTAGACATCTAGTGCTCGGTTTTAACGTGCGCAAAGATATAATTTTATTTATACTTTGGCATAAAATTGTTTTTCAACGGCATTATAATTGCAAACTATCTAAATATGGGAAAAATAGCAATCATCATGGGTTCTGATTCTGATCTGCCAATCATGCAATCTGCAGCAGATATTTTAATAGAATTGGACATTAATTACGTAATGACGGTAGTTTCAGCACACAGAACACCAGAGAGAATGGTAGACTTTGCTAAAAGCGCCAGAAAAAAGGGCTTTGATGTGATTATCGCTGGTGCAGGTGGCGCAGCTCATCTTCCCGGAATGGTGGCATCCCTAACCACCCTGCCCGTTATTGGAGTTCCTATAAAGTCTTCAAATTCTATTGATGGATGGGACTCGGTATTGTCTATTTTACAAATGCCAAACGGAATCCCTGTTGCAACAGTAGCTTTAAATGGAGCAAAAAATGCAGGTATTTTAGCTGCAAGGATCTTATCCATTTCTGATAAAACAGTCGCTAAATCCTTAACTAAGTACCAAAGCTCCATGAAAAGATCTGTCCTTGCTAAGGCTAAAAAAGTAGAGCAGGCACAAAAAAAATAGGGCCCTTATTTAGAGCCCTATTGTATTATTCTTTAGCCTTTCGGCAAATTAATTTCCTGGAGTCAAATTGAATTCTACTCTTCTGTTTAATGCTCTGCCACTTAATAGATTGTTATCAGCTATTGGATTTACTTCTCCAAATCCTTTGTAAGAAAGCTTTCTTACACTAATTCCTTTTTTTATTAAGTATTCGTAGCATTGTTTTGCTCTTTTTTCTGATAGAGCCAGATTGGTATTCGCATTTCCAACATTATCAGTATATCCTTCTATGCTCAAATTGTAATCTGGGTATCTAAACATTATATCTGAAATTTGATCTAGAATCGCATAAGACTCAGGCTTTAAGCTAGATTTCCCAGTATCAAATTGTACTGCTCTCATTGCTAATTCTAATACCTGAGCATCTTCTCTTGCTATCTCTGGACAACCATTATTATCAACAGATCCTCTTGAATTTGGACACCTATCAATTCCATCGTGTAATCCATCTCCATCAGAGTCTGGACATCCACCATACACTGTCAAACCAGCTTTTGTTGGACATTTATCCTCTGGATCACCGATTCCATCACCATCAGCATCTGGACAACCACTAGCAGAATTTACTCCATAAAGGTTAGGGCATTTATCTACTGAGTCAGGAATTCCATCTTTGTCTTTATCGGCTCCGGGACATCCTCCATTTTCAACAGGACCAGCCTGGTTAGGACATTTATCTTCGCTGTCTATTACTCCATCGCTATCTTTATCGTTGTCTGGACACCCTTTATTTGATTCAGGCCCGATCATGTTTGGACATTCATCATCATTATCAGAAATTCCATCTCCATCTGTATCTGGACAGCCCATAAATGCCTTTAGACCAGCATAGTTAGGACATTCATCTTTGTAATCTGGTATTCCATCACCATCTCTATCTGGACAGCCACTATTTTCTGAAGTACCAGCTTCTTGTGGGCACAAATCTAAATCATCATAGATTCCATCTCCGTCAGAATCAAGTAGTTCATTATCTTCTTCTTCAATTTCAACATCTCCCCCACCATTAAATTGATAAACAAAGCCGAGGCCATGGTGTAGGTTATTTCTGTCATCTGCAAGAGAGACTCTATATTCTGATTGAAATGTCAACCATGCATTATCTCTAATATGGAAATACAATCCAGCTCCTAAGGGAACTTGCACATTATTCTCTCCTTCTTTTTCAATTACATATCCGGCACCACCTTGGAGATATGGTAGTATTTTTGAGCCTGAAAGATTGTTAAACACATATTGCACCTTACCATCTATGCCATAAACAGTTTTGTGAAAGCATCTATCCAAGTCTTGCGTATGACTTGTTACATTTCCAACTTTCAGGGGCACTGCTAAAAATATGTTATTTGTAAGCTTGTGCTGATAGGATGCCTCAAATCCGTGGTGATAGGCGGAAAAATCAGAAAAATCTCCACCATTTTGAGATTGATAATCCATCCATAATTTTTTGAAAGATATTCCACTTTTGTAGGCAGGATTCTGTGCTTGTAATGATAAAACAGATACAAAACACATCATAATAATCGCTGCAAATAAATTCTTCATGTCTTAACCTTGTTTAGGTGTTATTCAATTACCCACTAAGAGGCAAAGTTAATATTATTTATTACAAATAATCGTAATTTGTTCAAAATATGTACTGATTCAAAAATATATTTATCCTTGAAAATCAAGCGCTTATAACTAATGTAAGTGGATTGAACAGTATATCTGAAAGAAAGAGACTGAGCTTAAAGTTCTTCAAAATAACCCGTTTGCCGATTCTTCTTAACGTTATCCCAATTATAATATCGACCATTCATGCAGACATATATACCTCTTGGTAACGATTGAACAAATGCAAGAGCTGCCCCGAGATTGAAGAAGCCGTCAGAAGAAGTACCAAATGCATAGGGAACCATTGCACCTGTAAGCACAATAGTTTTGTCAATTAGTTTTGCTCTTGCAAGTAGTTCTGCTGTCTGAACCATGGTGTCTGTGCCGTGTGTGATTAGGATACGGGTTCGATCAGTTCTCTCACAGTTGTATTTGATATTTTCTCTATCTGCATCTGTCATTTCAAGACTATCCATCATCATCAATGTTTTAATGTCGATATCAAGATTTGATCTTCCCCTATCAAACATTTTATTGAGGTGAGTATCTTTAAAAAACAACTCCCCTGTGATAAAATTATAGTCCTTATCAAAGGTACCCCCAGTTACAAAAACTTGAATTGTCTTGCTCATTTAAAGTGGTATATTTCCGTGTTTCTTAATAGGTCTTTGTACTTGCTTATTCTCTAGCATCTTAAATGCTCGGATTAGCTTTCTTCTTGTCACTTTTGGATCAATTACTTCATCAATAAATCCTCTCCCAGCAGCCTTATAAGGGTGTGCAAACTTCTCTGCATATTCCATTTCTTTTTGTTGAAGCATATGTCCTGCATCAGAAGCTTCTTTTATCTCCTTACGGAAAATGATTTCACTTGCTCCTTTAGCACCCATTACTGCAACCTCAGCAGTTGGCCATGCATAATTTAAATCTGCTCCGATATGCTTACTATTCATCACATCATAAGCTCCACCATAAGCTTTTCTAACAATAAGAGATACTCTTGGGACTGTGGCCTCGCTAAATGCAAATAGCAACTTAGCCCCATTGACAATGATACCATTCCATTCTTGATTTGTACCAGGAAGAAAGCCAGGCACATCAACTAAAACTAGCAAAGGAATATTAAAGCTATCGCAAAACCTTACAAACCTTGCTGCTTTGCGAGAACTATCAACATCAAGCACACCAGCCAAACTCATAGGTTGATTGGCAACAATACCTATACTTTTTCCTGCAATTCTTGAAAATCCAACTACAATATTATCTGCAAATTTTTCATGAATTTCAAAGAAGGATTCTTTATCGACCAACTGATTGATGATGTCTTTAATATTATAAGGTTGACTTGGACTTTCAGGTATTATTGCTCCAATTTTTTCCCTTAATTCATCATTCATCTCATAAGGTAAATCAGGTGTTTTTTCATCACAGCTTTGGGGTATATATGAGAGTAATTTTCTCAACCTAAAAATGCAATCTTTATCATTTGCTGCAACGATATGTGTTACACCAGATTTTGTAGCATGTGTATTTGCACCACCTAACTCTTCACTCGTTATTTCCTCATTTGTAACTGTCTTAACCACGTTAGGACCTGTTACAAACATGTAAGAACTTTGATCCACCATGATGGTGAAATCGGTAATGGCTGGCGAGTAAACAGCACCACCGGCACAGGGGCCCATTATAGCAGATATCTGAGGAATCAACCCAGAGGCGATGGTGTTTCTAAAAAATATATCTGCATATCCTCCTAGTGAATTTACTCCTTCCTGAATCCTTGCTCCTCCTGAATCATTTAATCCAATTAAAGGTGCTTTATTGACCATCGCCAAATCCATGATTTTGACAATTTTCTCGGCATGGGTTTCTGATAAAGAACCACCAAAAACTGTAAAGTCTTGAGAAAAAACATAAACTAGACGTCCGTGGATTTTACCATATCCTGTCACAACACCATCTCCTAAAAACTTTTGACGTTCCATTCCAAAATCAACTGAACGATGCTCAACCAACATCCCTAATTCTTCAAATGTCCCAGGATCAAGCAACAAATGTATTCGTTCTCTAGCGGTCAGCTTTCCCTTCGAATGTTGCTTTTGGATTCTATCTTCTCCCCCACCTAATTTTGCTTCTTCTATCTTCTTATTAAGCTCCGAAAGTTTATTTTTCATCTAATTTTATTATATGCTAAAATTAGAAAAATATAGCAAAGTAACGCAGAGAGCCTTGATTTCAATTTGAGTTTTTATCTTTAGAATAAATCAAAGCTGAGACATGACTTATCAAATTAAAGATTTAGAGGACTATAAGAGAGTTTACCAAGAAAGTAAGGCCTATCCAGATAAATTTTGGGCAGAGCAGGCGGAAAGCTTTCAATGGATGAAGAAGTGGGATAAAGTGCATGAGTGTGATCTAGAAAAACCAGACATAAATTGGTTTGTTGGTGGCCAGTTAAACATTACACAAAATTGTCTTGACAGACATATAGAAAAAAATGGTGATGATATTGCCTTGATTTGGGAACCTAACGATCCTTCCTCGGCAGTAAAAAAATATAGCTTCAAAGATCTACTTAAGGAAGTTTGCAAATGCGCCAATGCTCTTAAGTCCAATGGAATACAGAAAGGTGATAGAGTTATCCTCTATATGCCAATGGTTCCAGAGCTTGCTATTGCATTATTAGCTTGCGCGAGAATCGGAGCTATTCACTCAGTCGTTTTTGCTGGCTTCTCATCACAAGCGCTTGCAGATCGAGTTGTCGACGCCCAAGCCAAAATGATTATTTGTTCGGATGTAAATTATAGAGGTCATAAAATTATCCCAGTAAAGAAAGTCGTAGATGAAGCAATTGCATTAGGTTGTCCTTCTGTTCAAACTGTTTTGGTAAATCGTAATTCTCAAGAAGAATTTTATTGGGATTACAGTATAGACAAATGGTGGCATCATGAGTTGGATGGTCAAGCGGACTTCTGTGAGCCAGAACCTATGGATTCCGAAGATATGCTCTTCATCTTATATACATCTGGCTCTACTGGCAAGCCAAAAGGAGTTGTGCATACCTGTGGAGGTTACATGGTATATACCTGCTTCTCTTTTAAAAATGTATTCCAATATCAGAAGGGAGATGTCTACTGGTGTACTGCGGATATTGGTTGGATAACAGGACATTCCTACATTGTGTATGGGCCACTTTTAGCTGGTGCAACGACGATGATGTTTGAGGGTGTTCCCACCTATCCGGATGCTGGAAGATTTTGGGACATTTGCGCAAAGCATAAAGTGAATCAGTTTTATACGGCACCAACAGCAATCAGAGCGTTAATGGCTTGTGGTAATCCATGGCCAGATAAATATGATCTATCATCAATAAAAGTATTAGGGAGTGTGGGAGAACCTATCAATGAGGAAGCTTGGAATTGGTACAATGAGAAAATTGGAAAAGGGAATGCTCCTATTGTAGATACTTGGTGGCAAACAGAAACTGGAGGAATCATGATTACTCCTTTGCCAGGAATCACAGATACTAAACCATGCTATGCATCTTATCCATTGCCAGGTATCTTTCCAGTATTAGTAGATTCTGACGGAAATATTATTGAAGAAAATAATGTTGAAGGATTGTTATGTATTGACCGACCTTGGCCTTCAATGATAAGAACAACGTATGGTGATCATGAAAGATGCAAACAAGTCTATTTTAGTATGTTTAAAGGAAAGTACTTTACAGGAGATGGCGCAAGAAGAGATAAAGATGGTCGCATACGTGTAATAGGTCGAGTCGATGATGTAATCAATGTATCGGGACACAGAATGGGTACCGCTGAAGTTGAAGATGCTATAAACGAACATCCAAATGTAATCGAGTCTGCAGTAGTTGGTTATCCGCACGATATTAAAGGGCAAGGAATCTTTGCCTACATTATTACAGATAAGAAAGAAAGTACTTTGGACCAGTTTACTAAAGAAGTAAAAGAGGTCGTTACAAAACAAATTGGGCCCATTGCCAAACCAGACCAGATCATGGTAGTCTCTGGATTACCTAAAACTAGATCAGGAAAAATTATGAGAAGAATACTTAGAAAAATAGCAGCAAACGAAGGAAGTAACTTAGGAGATATCTCAACCCTACTTAATCCTGAAGTTGTTGAAGAAATAAAAAAACAAAAAGGAATTATTACTTAATATTTAAAATTTATTCAAATGAAAAAATTTACCCCAAAATTTATTTGTTTAATACTTTGTCTGTGCTTTTCTCAAATTTCACAAGCTCAAAAATTAAAGGACTTTATAAAAAAAACATCACAACACCTCGAAGATGGTGTTTCTGACGCGGTGTCCAAAGCAGTAGCTGATAAGATTCTAGAAAAAGCAATTTCAAGCTATAGTGGAAAACTCGACACACTCTTGGATAGTGCTTTTCAACTAGACAGTACAAGTCGAGCAGCTCAAGGCGACACGATTAATTATTATGATTTTATAAATGGTCTCAATGAATCTGATAAAGTACCCGACCAATATACATTTCATTTGGGATTCGAAACCACAAATACTGATGACGATGGCAATGTAACTGAGTCCATTCAATAGTTTAACAATGAGGGTGAATATTTTGGAATACTTACAGAAGGTACGCTTGTAGTTATGGATGCTAAAAATGAAATTCTTACAACTTTTGATATGGATGAGAAAAAAGGCTTTGCAATGGGCAAATCACTAATGAAGTCTGCGGGTGCATTGGTCGGCTCTCGAATGTTTCTTAACTTTGAAATCGAAAAGACGAGTGAAACTAAAACCATATTGGGATATAATTGCCAAAAATATATTGGAAGTTCCGAAGAGTATAGTTTTGAAAGCTACATAGCTCCTGATTTTGCAATAAACATGCATGGCTCCTATGGGGAAATAGTATCATTATATTTTAATGAAACCATTGCTGAATCTTATAAAGAACTTGATGGGATGTCCCTCGAGTCAAAAACCATTATGGATGATGAGATTTACACAAGCGTTGTAACCAAAGTAATCGAGTCAGTATTTACTATATCAAAAGCTGACTATGATTTTAGCCTCGAATAATATGCTACGAATGCCTAAAAATTAGGACATATTAAATATGCAATTAATGTGAATTAATTAGCTTTGTCGAAAATAATTCAAATGGCTATAGACAAGAATAAATATCTTTCATCGAAGCTGCAAAACATGAAGGAGTCGGCTACCTTGGCAATGGCCCAAAAAGCGAGAGAATTAGGAGCTCAAGGACATGACATCATTGCTTTAAGTTTGGGAGAACCTGATTTTGACACTCCTACTCACATTAAGGAAGCTGCAAAAAAGGCACTAGATGATGGATACACAAAGTATACACCCGTCGCAGGCTTGATGGAATTGAGGACAGCAATTGTTCATAAATTCAAAAGAGACAACGGCTTAGAATTTACTCCAAAGCAAATTGCAGTATCCAATGGTGCCAAGCAATCCATAGCCAACTTATGTCTAGCGCTTTTGAATCCTGGAGATGAGGTCATCATCTTGACACCTTATTGGGTGAGTTATTTTGCAATTGTAAAATTTGCAGGAGGAACTCCAATTGCTGTGAAAGGAAAAATTGAAGCCGATTTTAAGGTAAGTCCCGAACAATTAGATGCAGCGATTAATGATAAAACTAAAATGATTATTTTCTCTTCACCGTGTAATCCTACTGGTTCTGTTTATACCAAAGAAGAATTGCAAGCACTATCAGTGGTCATCGATAAATACGATAGTCTTTTTATAATTAGTGATGAGATATATGAGCACATTAACTTTACTGGCAAACATGCTAGTATTGGAACAATAGAATGCCTGAAAGATCAGGTCATTACAGTGAATGGTATGTCAAAAGGATTTGCTATGACTGGATGGAGACTTGGATATATGGGTGGACCTGAATGGATTATTGCAGCATGTAATAAAGTACAAGGACAGTTCACTTCAGGTGCAACTGCCTTTGGGCAAATGGCAGCAGCAGTCGCTCTTAGTTCTGATATGAAGCCAACACAAGAAATGGCTAAAACTTACTTAAGAAGAAAGAAATTAATAATAGAAAAATTGAGTGAGATTGAGGGAATCAAACTTAATGACCCACAGGGTGCATTTTATATCTTTCCGGACATTAGTTCGTTCTTTGGCAAATCAAATGGTGCAGTTACTATCAATAATTCAAGTGACTTTGCAGAATATATTTTAATGACTGCGCACGTCGCTGTAGTTGGAGGAGGATCCTTTGGTGAAGATGATTGTATAAGAATTTCGTATGCTGCTTCTGATGAAAAAATTGGAGAAGCATGTTCAAGAATTAAAAAGGCACTAGCTTTACTCCAATAAATTAAACCTATGAAAAATCTCTTCTTCTTAATTCTTCTTGTTTGCTTTGGCTGTAATACCGCTGTAAACCCTCCGGGGAACCCACTTAAAAAAGTTAAAGAGACTCCAGAAGAAGTGCCGTTGGAAACTATTAAATTACCTGAAGGCTTTGAGATTGATGTGTACGCCTACGATATTGAAAATGCACGAAGCATGTGCCTCGCACCTGATGGTACCCTCTTCGTAGGAACAAGAAGTACTGGATATGTTTATGCCTTGCAGGATACGGATGGTGATCATAAAATCGATAAGAAATACACTTTATTGGAAGATGGAAACATGCCCAATGGTGTTGCTTTCAAAGATGGTGACTTGTATGTGGCAGAGGTCGATAGAATTTTAAAGTTTGAAGATATACTTTCCAAATTGGATGCACCAGGTACGCCATCAGTTGTCTTTGACAAATTCCCAAGTGAAAAACATCATGGTTGGAAATATATAAGTTTTGGGCCTGATGGAAAACTTTACGTTCCAGTCGGTGCTCCTTGCAACATATGTAAATCCGAAGATGAAGTTTTTGCATCAATCACAAGAATCAATCCCGACGGAACCAACATGGAAGTTGTACAACATGGTGTAAGAAATACGGTAGGTTTTACTTGGCATCCAAAAACTAAAGATTTATGGTTTACAGATAATGGTCGCGACAGAATGGGAGATGATAAACCCGGTTGTGAATTGAACAGAGCTCAAAAAGATAACATGCACTTTGGTTATCCATACTGTCATCAAGGAGATATTTTGGACGATGAACTGGGGCAAGGAAAATCATGTGATGACTATACTGCTCCTGCTCAAGTTTTAGCTGCGCATGTAGCACCATTGGGCGTCAAGTTTTATCGTGGAAATATGTTCCCGAAGAAATACCAAGATTTCATTTTTATGGCAGAACATGGTTCATGGAATAGAACTCGAAAAAGTGGATATAGAGTAACTGCAGTGGAATTGGACAAAGACTTCAACTCCAAAAGTTATACTCCATTTATCAGTGGCTGGTTGAATCCTGAAGATGACGATGATGTTTGGGGTAGGCCAGTAGATATCGAATGGATGTCAGATGGATCAATGTTGGTCAGTGATGATTTTGCAAATTTAATTTACAGAATCACTTACAAGTCTTAGCTTTGTTTCTTTAGTAATAAGTCGGAGTACGACAAGGCAATACAATCTTCTTTTGTGATGCCTAAAAGAGATTGATAATACTCACATTGCTTTTGAAGCTCTTCAAAGTTTTGTTGTGTGTCGCCTATAGCCTCAATTTCAACAAAGGACCCTAGACCTTGTACTGAATCAATGTGAAACTTCACATTCTCAATAAAGAAAATTTTCCTTTGCTTGTCAACAACTATTAGAGTTGGATGTACAGAAGTTAGAATTTGCTTGAGTGGAGAAGCCTGACCTTCCTCTAGTTTTAAAAACTTCACCTGCGAACTTTTAATTCCCTGGCTTTCCAACCTGTTGTAAAATATAAGGGTGTTTTCAATATTCCCTTCGCGCAGTTTTAGCCTGCCCTCAGGTACCTTAAAGTAAGTATCTATCTGATGATCTTGACCAATAAAGGAAGCTTCATTTGCGTAAAGCAAATCTTCTATATCCTGAGGAACGGCACAGTGTGCTTTAAGTTCTGCGATTGCTGCTTCAGACAAATCCTAGAGATCTAGTACAGCTGGCTCCATTCCCATATTAGAAAAACCTCCGTCGTGGAACAAATTCTGCATGGTGATCATTTTTGTATAGTCAGAAAACATGCTTACGCAAAAGTCAGCACAAGTTGAAGCATCAGCATTTCCTAAAGGAGACATCTTGTCAGCATAAGCATAAAAATCATCAAAGCCTTTTACACCACTTCCTGCAGTTGTAACCGTCGGCGATTGAGAAATTGTATTTACTCTTACTTTTTTCTTTTTAGCATAATGGTAACCAAAACTTCTTGCAAATGACTCAAGCAATGCCTTTGATTCAGCCATTTCGTTATAATCAGGAAAGACCCTTTGAGCAGCTATGTATGATAATGCCACTATTGACCCCCATTCGTTCATCGCGTCCATTTTGTATGCTGTCTGCATTACTCTGTGAAATGACATAGCTGAGATATCGAAAGTTTTATGCATCCAATCATAATTAACATCGGTGTAATCTCTTTTCTTTCTCACGTTCAATGACATTCCGATAGAGTGCAAAATGAAATCAATTTTACCACCTAAAACTTCTATTGATTTTGTAAACAGATTTTCTAGATCTTCTAGAGAGGTAGCATCTGCTGCAATAATCTCACAGTTTAACTTATCACCTAATTTTTGGATACCACCTAACCTTAATGCTACGGGCGCATTGGTTAATGTAATTGAGGCACCTTCTGCTACACAATGTTCAGCGACATGCCATGCAATAGATTTTTCATCTAAAGCACCAAATATTATCCCTCTTTTACCTTTTAGTAAGTCGTTTGCCATAGTCTAAGCTTTAATAAATCAAAGATAATTTTTTCGTTGAAATAACGAGTATTAATCAATATCGAGTAGTTCGCGAGCATTGGAAAGTGCTGAGTCTGTTGGGCTTGAACCACTCAACATTTTTGCAATTTCTGTAATTCTTTCCTTTGTATTTAGGACCTTCATACGTGTAAAAGCTCGTTTGTTATCCTCTTCTTTAAAAATATGGAAGTGTTTATGTGCGCTAGCTGAAACTTGCGGTGAATGCGTAATCACAATTACTTGATGTTTGTTTCCAAGTTCTCTCATTAGCACACCCATTTTATTAGCCACTTCTCCAGATACTCCCGTATCAATTTCATCAAATATCAATGTCGGCAATTTCATCTGATTGGCAACTGTTGATTTCATTGCAAGCATCAATCTTGAAAGCTCACCACCAGATGCTACTTGTTTGATCGTTTTTAGTTCTGATCCTTTGTTGGCAGAGAAGTAAATTTCTATATCATCAATGCCATTTGCGGTAAGCGCAGATGTATCTTCTTGCCTGACTTCAATCTTTGACGAACCCATTCCTAAAGAATCCAAAATTTTGAGAATCTTCTTAGCTAAAGGAGAAGAGGCTTTTTTCCTTTTGGACGAAATTGCTTCTGCTTGAACTCTTAGTTTTTTCTCTATTTTATTTAGAAATCTCTCCAATTTAGAAATTTGTTCATCTCTGGAATTATAACCACCCAATCTCTCACCCAAATTGTTATACAACTCGAGAAGGTCATCCTCCGATTTTACTCGATGCTTGTTGAGCAAAGAATATATTAAATTAAGTCTTGACTCAAGTTCAGTCTTTTTAGTTGGGTCCGCATCAATACTTTCTCTAGCCTGATTACTTAGGGCAATAATTTCTTCAATTTCATTTTCGATTCCTACCAAAGCTTCTTCAATCGATTTAAAAATTGGATTCAGTGATGAAAGGCTCTCCCATTCTCTTGCCAGGTTTCTTATCTGATCTGAAATAGAATCCTCATTTTCTGAAAGAACAAATTCTGTTTTTTGAGCAAGATTAATCAAGTCTTCAGATTTTGATAGTGTCTCCAAACTAGACTCCATCGTTTTTTGCTCTCCTTTTATGAGACTCAAATCTTCCAATTCTTGATATTGAAATTTTAAGAATTCATATTCTTTAGCTGCTTGATCATCGGTCGCTTTAAGTTGCTTAAGTTCAGCTTCCTTTTTTCTGTATATGAAATATTCAGTTCGATATTGCTCAACCAACTCATTGATACCTGCCGATGTATCAATCATTGCCAAATGAAAATTTGCTTGTTGAATATCTAGTAATTCAAATTGTCTATTGAGATCAATCAAATTTTCAGAAATTCTTTCAAGGTTTTTCAGTGTAGTTGGTGTGTCATTTATAAATGCTCTAGATTTCCCAGAAGTATTAATTTCTCTTCTAATTATTAATTCATTATCTGAATCAAATCCTTCTTCTTCAAGAAATTGAAATGTTTCTTTGCTTAGATTGTCAAAGATTGCCTCAACAATACATTTAGACTTTTTATCGAGAAGAACTTTTGAGTCTGCTCGCTTGCCAAGTATGAGAGAAATAGCGCCAAGCATAATCGACTTACCTGCACCAGTTTCTCCAGTGATAATATTGAGTGCTTTGTGGAAATCTATTTCCAGCTCGTCAATTATCGCATAATTTTCTATGTGCAGTTTTTGGAGCATGGCTTCCTTGGCTTAGTTTATGGTTTTTGCTAGTTTTTCTGCCCAAGCCAACTGAGTAGGTTCATCAGAACCAAGATTAAAGGTCAGCGTATAAATAATATCTTCGTTTGTTCTCCAAAAATACTTTTGCATTTCATGGTTATAAGCTCCTTCTATACCCCCTCCGTCAAAAGGCTTGTACAAATATGTAACTCCATCAAGCGTTTTGTCTCCAGACTCAATTTTTGCCTTGATATAGGTAGTACTCCAATCTGGAAATTCTTCAGGCAAAGGATTGGATTGAGCTTGAACTAAAACACCACTATTGGGCACGCCATTATGTTCCCATCTGAAGAAACATGATCTTACATTTAATGCTCTTAAATTTGATCCATCCTTAATTGAGATGCTAGCAGGATCTGTTCCTATAACAGCAGCTATTTCATCCTTGGTTATTAAATCACAAGCATCGGGAACACTGGGATCGTAAGTTTTTGGTTCTTCAATGACAGTATTCTTCATTTTTTCAGCTTCTTCAGCAGAAGGTCCATTATCCTTACAGCCAGTGCAGCTAGATAAAAGAATTGCCAACATTGAAAATCCTATGAATTTGGTCCAAAATGTCATATTATTAGGTTGATTGGTTATTATTCAAATACAAGGTACAAAGATGCAGAAAGCTTGTCCTAAATTGGGCTCGATTTAAAAATTATTAACACAAGAAAAGACCAAATTTTAGCAATTTGGGGCTCAGTTTTATGAAAGTACTGCTAATAAAAGATCAATTGATAAGTTATTCATCATATTTAAGTGAATTAGATGTTTTGGATCATTCCTATTTATGGCATGCACAAGATCACTTTTTAAGCCATTGGGACATCGAAGGATTAGATTTTGAAGGTATGTTTGATAAAAGTTTTCAGAGCACCTTATCCCAACGCTTATGGAAAAGGGAGCATTATTTTCCAAAGGAAATGATGCTGACTTTAATTCAATTGGAGAAGGAAACAATGAGAAGTATATTTAGGGACTTACTCAATGAGAATAAAGATTTGAATCTTCGAGTCAATAGGTTTGTGCATCATATTGACCAAATGCTGCAAGCTGTCCAAAGAAAAGACCGCAAGGCTTCTACCCATTTTCACAGTGACCTAAGATTTGTATTTGTGTACCTTAGTTTTTGCTATCCCGAGACTTACACATTATATGAGGAATGTAATTTTCTTAAATACCTAAAAAAGGTTGAAGCAAGAAAAATCCCTAGAAATCATGATCCTATTTTATTTAGAAATATGATGAAAGCAACTAGGACAATCATGATGAAGGATGAAAAATTCTTAAAGGAGAAAAACAGATTGTCCGAAGAACATAAATTGACCGAATCAAGTGATAACCTTTGGGTTTGCGATTTTTATACTTTTGTAGCTACAGGAGAAGGAAAACACAAAGATTTCTAACATTAATTACCACACTCATTAATTTCTGCTTCAAAAGTAGCTCCTTGCTCTACTTCAAAATCAATATCTAAGATGATTTCATTTTCTGCTTGAAATATTACATCTGCGCCGTTTATAATTTTAGAGTTACAGTCTAAATTCAGATCTGCTCCATAATTCTGTGAAGCTACTGGATTTACAGCCACCGAATGATTCAATAAGCAAAGTGGATTCTTGTATGTAGAACTGACTCCAGAGTTTTCAATGATATGAGTAGTTCCATTGATCAATAGATTTGCACCAGCTATATTTTCTATACTACCTTGAAAAGGCCATTTGATAACTAAGGAATCAACTACTTCGCCTTCACCAATTCCTATGTTGAGATAATCTGAGTGCTGTCCTACGAAACCATTTGTAGAGTGTTTCATACTAATAGTTTTAATCCCATCAATCCATGTTTCTACGATAGTACCAAAAGCATCAATACATGAATCTGTTCCCTCCAGCTTCAACTTAATATAGTTATTACCATTTTTCTCGTGATTAATATATACACTAAAGTCGTCGGTTACAAAACCATGACCAAGCACTAAGTCATTCCTACCATCATTATTAAAATCCCCAAAGGCATTTGAAAAGGTTGATATGGTATCTCTACCATCCAGTCCATCTGTAGCAAAAAGAGGTTCTGTAAAATTACCGGTTCCATCATTTACAAAAAGTGCTGAAGGCTGGCCAGATGAAGTGCTAACATATAGGTCTTCATCTCTGTCATTGTCATAGTCAACAAAAGTCCCGGCCCATCCCAAACGATCAAATATAGTTCCGTTGGATGCTGCCACTTCCGTAAATGTTGAATTACCATTATTTTCTAAGTAGGCAGAAAACGCACCTCCGTTTGTCAAACCATTGGTTACGTAAATATCCATATCTCCGTCCATATCTGCATCACCAACACCAGCATTCATTGCATCAATTGCAATATTCGTATTACTAGGAACAGAAACATCTACAAAATATAATCCACCTATGTTCATATAGAGTGTATTTTCAAATTGTGCTCTATCATTGGCAATGTAGAAATCCAAATCACCATCATTATCATAATCTAAAACTACTGAGCAAAAACTTTGTCTTACACCATTGGAAGTATTAGAACTCGTGGTTATATCATCAAAGACATGTGTTTGTGGATTATAAGTATACATTTCATTTTCTTCAGGTACTGGCATACCATAATTACTTATATATAATTCCAAATAACCGTCTCCATTCAAATCTGAAAAATTTGCTCCGAAACTATTTTTTGGTATCGTAGGTAAATTGACTGCAGCAGTGACATCTGTAAAGTTCATATTACCATCATTTTCATACAAGTAATTATACGAATCCCACGTGACAACAAATAAATCCTTATCACCATCTCCTTCGTAATCCACCCAGATAAGTTGCTTAGACTCATGGGTATTAGTTATAAATGGAGGATTTACTTCTACAAATTTGTTTCCAATATTTTCAAGAAATAGAATATTCTGTCCAGGATCCGTTCCAAATGTCAAATCGTCTAATCCGTCCTGATTAAAATCTGCGCAGCTAATACCTCCACAACCATCCCAAAGCGGAAAACCAAAAGTTCCTTCTACATCCAACTCAACACTCTGATGGTAAAACTCCTGACCAAAGGAATTACCGACAAAAGAGAATATAGCCATTAAAAAAATAACACTTTTCATAGAGTGATTTTAGTTGTCACAAACATTGATCTCAGCTGTAAATTCAGCTCCAACTTTAACTTCAAAACCTATATCTAGGCTCACTTTTTTCTGAGATTGAAATTTAACAATGGAAGTTGGAAGTACCTCAGAACTAGATGATAGTTCAAAGGTTGATCCGTAGGTTTGACTTGGTATTGGGTTTAAAACTACTTCATGATCGCCAGAAAAACAAATATTTTGAAAATAACTATTTGTAACTCCCACATTTTCAGTGACTTCATTCATTCCATTGACCAGAATCATTGAATTCGGGATTACATCAACACTATTTGGAAATGGCCATTTAATGACTAATGAATCCACAGTTTCAGCATTCCCTAAGCCTATTATAAGATATTCAGAGTGTTGACTTTGGTAGCCTACCGTACAATGTTTTTGCGTGATTGTTTTTTCTCCATCAATCCAAGTTTCAACGATTGTACCATAAGCGTCCAAATGTGAATCTGAACCTGTTAAATCGATTTTTATAAAGTTATTGCTATTGTCTTCGTGATTTGTCCAAAGATCAAAATCATATGTCATCTCTTTACTTACTGCAAAATCAACTCTTCCGTTATTATCTAAATCCCCCATTGCGTTTGAGTAGCTTGACTCCCAATCATTTCCACCTAGTCCTCCTGTCCCAAAATACGGTTCAGTGTAAGTTCCATTCTCATTTATTAGGAATGCATTTGGTGTATCTTGATGCGGTACATCCGATGTACATACATACATATCCAAATCTTTGTCATTGTCAAAGTCGAAAAAGTTTCCAGCCCAGCAAAAGCGATTCAAATAAGCATTAGCGGAGGATGCATAATCGGTAAATGTATTATTTCCGTTATTCTTATATAAAATGGAATTATCCATATTTGTTATATATATATCCATCCAACCATCAGCATCATAATCAGCCACTGCTGCATTCATTGCAAATATAAAAGCATTGGTTTGTGATGGAACGGAAACATCTACAAAACTTAGATTTCCGATGTTCATGTACAGCGCATTTGCCATTCCCAACCTATCATTAGATACATATAAATCTAAATCACCATCATTATCAAAATCAAAAAATGCTGTTGCTAAGCTTTCTTGAAAACCATTACCAGTTCCTGAAGTATTAGTTACCCAATCAAAATGATCTGTATTCGAATTATAGCTATACAGAGAATTCGTGTCTCCGAAAATAGCCTCCCCATATCTTGCGAGATATAATTCTAGCCAACCATCTTGATCGAGATCAGCAAAATTTACACTATAAGTATCATCCACAGTAGTTGGCAGTCCTAGAGATGCAGTAACATCAGTGAAGACCATATTACCATCGTTTTGATATAATTTATTTGGTGCGTCATAAGTTCCTAAGAATAAATCTTTGTCGCCATCATTGTCATAATCTACCCAAACAACTTGCTTAGTCTCCTCTGTGTTGCTGACAAATGGTGGATCTACTAATTCAAATGTGTTTCCCTTGTTTTCATAAAACATGACTTCTTCTCCAAGCTCCGTTGCAAAAGTCAAATCATCATAACCATCACCATTGAAATCGACAAAACTAATTCCTCCTCCTCCATCAAAAATATGATCTCCAAATCCTCCAGTAATTCCAATATTGGATTCTTGAGGATGAAAGCCTTGACCAATAATTTGGCAAGAAATTAAAACTGAGGTCAATATGATTATTAATCTAATTCCCACAGACATCGATTTCAGCGGTGAATTCTGCTCCAACTTTCACTTCAAAATCTATATCTAAACCTATTGTATTCTCAGCTTGAAAAAGAACAGCTGAACCATCGATAATTGAACTTGATGAATTTAATATATTACTAGCGCCATAAATATGACTTGGTGTTGGGCTTACAGAAACAGCATGATTCACCAAACAAAGTGGAGTTAAATAACTGGCAACATTCGGATCAGCCTCTTTTAACTCATTCGTCCCATTGATGAGTAATTGTGAATCTAAAAAAGTATCCATACTATTTGGGTAAGGCCATTTGATCACCAAAGAATCTATTGAGGCGTTACTTCCTATTCCGATAATCATATCATCCGAATTCTGAGATTGGTATCCTACTGTACTATGCTTTTGGTAAATCTTAGCATTGTTGTTGATCCAAACTTCAACAAGAGCACCATATGCTTCTATATCTGAATTGGTCCCTGTTAATTTTAGTTTTACAAAATTGTTTGTGGTTTCCTCATTGTTGGAATACAAACTAAAGTCTGCATCTAGATCTCTACTAACTGCAATATCTTGTCTTCCATCATTATTGAAATCTCCTATTACATTGGTAAAAGAATCCAAGGTGTCCATTCCTGCAATTCCTCCAGTTGCCGATAAGGGCTCAGTGAAATTTCCATTATTTTGATTTACTAAGAATGCGTTTGCTAAATTTTGATTGGTTGTACACACGTATAAATCTTCATCTTCATCATGGTCAAAATCTAAAAAGTTTCCACACCATGCGTATTGATTCAGAATCGTACCAGACGAATTTGCCAAATCGGTAAAAGTGTTATTGCCGTTATTTTTAAGCATGACGGCAGATGAGGTATGTGTAATATAAATATCAAAGAATCCATCATCATCAAAATCAGCGACTCCTGCATTCATAGCATTTACAGATGAATTGGATTGAGATGGAACTGAAACATCAACAAATACCAAATTATCCAGATTCATGTACAAGGAATTTTCAAAATTGACTCTATCGTTGGAAACATATAAATCAAGATCTCCATCCATATCAAATTCAAAAAATGCTGTTGCTAATGTTTCTCTAAAACCATTTGAGGTTCCCGTTTGATCTGTTACATTGACATAGCTATTAACGTTTGGGTCGTAGCGGAACATTGAATTGGTGTCTCCTATAATTTCTTCTCCATACCTTCCAATATACAAATCCAACCAACCATCTTGGTCTATATCTGCAAAGTTTGCACTGTATGTATCTGCATGACTGTTGGCAAGTCCTTTTGCATCTGTAACATCACTAAAATTCATATTGCCATCGTTTTCAAACAAATAGAATTCGCCATTGTAGGTACTTACAAAAAAGTCTTTATCATTGTCATTATCGTAATCAACCCAAACCAATTGTTTTGATTTTTCCACAACAGAAACAAATGGTGGATTTACCAATTCAAAATGATCTCCTTTGTTTTCATAGAATATAATTTCTTCAAGATTCTCAGTCCCAAATGTTAGATCATCTAGTCCGTCTTGATTGAAATCCACAAAGCTAATTCCTCCTCCTCCACCAAACTCTGTAGTCCCAAATTCTCCAACTATATTTAGATTCAACTCTTGAGGATAAAACTCTTGAGCAAAACAAGTATAGCGAAACAAGAATAGGGATAATATAGTACTTGAAAACTTCATTTAGTTTCCACAAAAATTTATTTCTGCATGAAATTCTGCTCCGGCTTTAACTTCAAAACCACTGTCGAGTGTTATAGTATTTTGCGCTTGAAACAATACATCGCTACCTGGGATTATTTTAGAACTACTATCCAAATTTATAGTAGCGCCATAATTCTGACTTGGAATAGGATTTACCACAACATCATGATTCCAAACACAAATTGGTGTATTGTATGATGCCGTCACGCCAATGCCTTCTGTCACTTCATTCATTCCATTTATAAGAATGTCTGAATTGTACAAAGTGTCAACATTAGATCCATAAGGCCAGTTCACAACAATTGAATCAATCGAGCTTGCATTGCCAATTCCTATGTTGATATTATCTGAGTTTTGACAGTGATATGCCACAACACTATGTGTTTGAATAATTGTTCTCACCCCATCAACCCAAACATCCAACCACGCTCCGTAAGCATCTTTGTTAGAATCAACTCCTTGAAGATGTAATTTGATAAAATTATGATCAGAATTTTCTTGATTAGAATATAGACGGAAATTCATTAAACCCTGTGGTTGTACCATTATATCACTTCTTCCATCATTGTTATAATCCCCAATAGCATTTGTATAACTATGTATATCATCTGCATTCGCTAGTCCTCCAGAATTAATCAGTGGTTCTGTAAAGTTCCCGGTACCATCATTAACAAAAAATCTATTTGGTGTACCTATATCCTCTGAGGAAACGTAAAGATCTAAATCTCTATCGTTGTCATAATCGAAGAAATTACCTGTCCAAGACCACTCTGTTACTTCCGCTGAATAGCTAGTGGTAACATCTGTAAAAGTACTATTTCCATTATTTTGCAACAGAACAGCGTTTTCTGTTTCGGTAATATAAATATCTAAGTCGTGATCATTGTCAAAATCACCTATCCCTGCATTCATTGCTTCTATTGCAAGATTGGACAATGAAGGAACAGAAACATCTACAAAGATTCCATTTCCTAGATTCATGTACATGGAATTCTCCATGCTATAACTGTCATTGATTACATACAGGTCTAAGTCATCGTCGTTATCATAATCAAAAAACGAGGCACAGTAACTTGTTCGCACTCCATTGCTGGTGCCTGAAGTTGCAGTATAATCTTGATATTGATTCATATTAGGATTCCATCTCCACATTTCATTCTCACCTCCATTCGGAAGTTCAAATTGGGTTATATATAGATCCAAGAAACCATCTTCATCAATATCCGCAAAGCTAGCTCCTGAGGTGAATTTGGTAACGACAGGCAAACCTACGGAAGCTGTAACATCAGAAAAACTCATGGAACCATTATTCTCATAAAGACGATTTGGCCCATCTCCAGCACAAGCAAAAAAGTCCTTGTCTCCATCATTATCATAATCGACCCAAACTATCTGCCTATTCTCAAAAGTGTTGACCACATATGGGGGGATTACTTCCTCAAAATGCCCTCCTTTGTTTTCGTAAAATTTTATGTTTTGTCCAGCTTCTGTCCCAAAGGTCAAATCATCTAAGCCATCTTGGTTGAAATCAGCAAAACTTACTCCACCTCCTCCAAACCAAATGTCCTGACCAAAATGTCCGACAATTCCAAGATTAGATTCTTGTTGATAATACACCTGAGACAATGCGCTGGATGCGCTTAGGAAAAGTAATAATATGCCAAGGCTATACTTCATCAATTATTACAAGTAGTTATTTCAGCTGTAAACACGGCTCCCACTTCTACTTCAAAATCAATGTCTAATGTTATTTCTTGTTCTGCAGTAAAATCAACATCAGAACCAGTTATTACAGAGGAAGATGATAATATTGTTTCATTTGCACCATAGGTTTGTGATGGGATTGGATTGATTATAACATCATGTGCCGTTCGACAAAGTTTTGATGTATAGCTGTCTGTTACTCCAGAGCCTTCTACAATATCATTGATTCCATTTACCATAAGGGTCGAGCCCAAAATAGTTTCCAATCCTGTGGAACTTGGCCAGTAAATTTCAATTGAATCAACACTCGTATTAGAACCTATTCCTATTATGTGTTTATCTGAATTTTGTGAAAGATATGCATGGGTACTATGTGTTGCATACAATCTAGAATTTCCATTGATCCAAACTTCCATGGTTATTCCGTAAGCATCTTTATTTGCTATTGTCCCTTCTAGGTTTAAAGCAATGTAATTGTTGTTGTTTTCTAAATGGTTTGAAAAGAGACTAAAGTTTTCTTCCAAAATTCTTGAGACTGCAATATCAATTCTACCATCGTTATTGAAGTCACCGTAAGCATTCACATGCGCTCCTATTGTATCCATACCAGCAATTCCACCTATTGTATTAAGTGGTTCCGTGAAACTACCATTATCATCATTTACGAAAAGTGCAGAAGGATTATCACCACCAAAATCATATGAAGCTACATAAAGATCTAAATCCATGTCGTTATCAAAATCAAGGAAGTTTCCTGTCCATCCGTTTTTATCAAATGTTACTCCGGCGGTACCAGTGACATCAGTGAAAGTATTGTCGCCATCATTTTGCAAAAGCACTGCCGGTGATGTATTATCGTTGGTTACATAAATATCAAATTGTCCATCATTGTTGTAATCACCAATGGCAGTATTCATTGCATTGATTTTAATATTGGTATTAGATGGAATAGAAACGTCAACGTATGTTGCTCCTCCAATATTCATGTACATTGTATTTTCTTGTGAGATCTTATCATTAGCTACATATAAATCTAGATCTCCGTCTCTATCAAAATCAAAGAAGGCACTGCAGAAAGAAAGTCTGGACCCATTGCTAGTATTTGATTGTGTTGTGACATTTATATAACCTAAAGATGGTTGGTCGTATATGTAAAATTGATTGGGAGCGCCAGATCCACCATTAGGTCCATGATTGGATTGATAAAAATCTAGATAACCGTCCATATTTGCATCTGCGAATGTTACCCCAAAAGTTTCTTGAGTATTCGTTGGTAAACCCACCGCAGCTGTAACATCTGTGAGAACCGTGTTACCATTGGTACCATTATTTTGGTAGAGGAAATTAGGACCGTTGTAGGAAGAAATAAACAAATCTTTATCTCCATCATTGTCGTAGTCAATCCAAATTACTTGTTTCTGTTCATATTGATTGGATACGTACGGAGGACTGACCAATTGGAATCCATCACCTGTATTCTCAAAAAACATCACATCCTGACCATCATTTGTAGCAAAAGTAAGGTCATCGAGTCCGTCTGAATTGTAATCGACAAAACTCACTCCCCCACCTCCATGAAAAAGGTCAATTCCATAGGTACCTATAATATCAAGGTTGTATTCCTGAGAATAAAATTCTTGCCCAAATCCAATAGATGTGGAAAAACCGAAAAAAGCTAGTAAAATAAGGGCCCTCATTAAATAAGTTGGCTTTTAATAAAGTACATAGGGTTACTCAAATATATTAATTTTATATTAGTATCTTGTTAATATCATAATACAATTAACATGGAATTCAATCCAATTTTCGCCCCATTTATCTTTTTGGGGATTATTTTGCTTTTCTCTGGTTTATTTGTTGTCAAACAACAAACTGCTGCAGTTGTAGAGCGTTTAGGTAAGTTTCACTCGATAAGATGGCCTGGTCTTCACTTTAAAATACCTGGAGTCGATAGAATTGCAGGTCGAGTTAACATCAAAATCCAACAATTAGACGTCATTGTGGAAACAAAGACCTTTGATGATGTATTTGTTAAAATGAAGGTATCAGTACAGTATTTGATTCTAAAAGAGTCTGTTTTTGAGGCTTTTTACAAACTTGAGAATCCTCATGACCAGATCACATCTTACATTTTTGATGTTGTAAGAGCAGAGGTTCCAAAAATGAAGTTGGATGATGTTTTTGTTAAAAAAGACGACATCGCCAATGCCATCAAAACAGAAGTTGAAGGAGCTATGAATACTTATGGCTTTGGAATCATAAAGGCTTTGGTAACCGATATTGACCCCGATCATCTCGTAAAAGAATCCATGAATAGGATTAATGCTGCCGAAAGAGAAAAGATTGCCGCAGAATATGATGGAGAAGCTGAAAGAATCAGAATTGTTGCAAAAGCCAAAGCAGAAGCAGAAAGTAAGAGATTGCAAGGTCAAGGAATCGCAGATCAAAGAAGGGAGATTGCTAGAGGTCTAGAAGAATCGGTTGAGGTCCTAAACAATGCTGGTATCAATTCGCAAGAAGCTTCAGCTCTTATTGTTATTACACAACACTATGATACCATGCAAGCAATGGGCGAGTCAACTAATAGTAACTTAATACTACTACCTAACTCTCCTACCGCAGCATCCGATATGTTGACTCAACTTGTTACAAGTTTTGCCGCAAGTGAAAAAATGGGACAAATGATGGAGGATGCCGAAAAAGAGAAAAAGAAATTATTAAGGTAGCCTAAGTTCTATTCCGGTAGCTTAAGCTTCATTAATTTCATTCCAAGTCTTAAATAGAATTTCTTGCTTAGGGCGGTTGTCCGGCACAGCTCTTAGAGGCTCAACTGGCCTCAAGCTATGATGACAATCTTGTGGTAGTGTTTGGTAAAGTTTTGTGCCTTTCGTTTTCCAATCTAGCATTTGATCAGATACTTGTTTGATGATTTTGTAAGGGTTTCCAACCACCAAACTTCTGTTTGGAATCATTGCATTGGCTTTTATAAAGGTCATAGCCCCTACAATACTCTCATCTCCAATATTGGCATTATCCATAATGACAGAATTCATCCCAATTAACACATTTTTACCAATAGTTGCTCCATGTATTATCGCCCCATGTCCTATATGTGCACTTTCGTGCAAATCTATAGTTATACCTGGAAACATATGAATGGTACAGTTTTCTTGAATATTACAACCATCATGAATAATAATTCCACCCCAATCCCCTCTCACAACTGCACTAGGCCCAACATAAACATTCTTTCCAATCAATACATTCCCAATGACAGTTGCCTGTGGGTGAATAAATGAAGTTTCATGTATAACTGGAATAAAACCTTTGAATTCGTATACCATTTTAATTTGCTTCTGATGATTTTTTAATCTGTTTCACCACCTCATATGCGATTGGACAAGTCAGAACATTTTTAGAATGTACCCTGCGTAATTTGTAAAATTTACTTTCATCCATATGAGGGTATCGCCTACAGGCTTTAGGTCTTATTTCATAGATCGAACAGCTGTTATCTTCTTCAAGAAAAACGCAAGGAACAGACATAAAGCTCAAATCCCCATTGATATCTTCCAACACATATTTCCTCTTAAACTGTTTTCTACTAATTCCTAAATGCTTAGAAATTCTACTAATATCCTCATGCTCAATCAAAGGTGGGCTTGACTTACAGCAATTTGCACAGCTTAAACAATCAATCTTTTTAAAAGCTTGCTCTGATAATTTTTTAGACTGCTCATCTACATCAGGAGGAAATTCTCCGGCAAGTAAATACTTTTTTAGCTCAAGGGCCTTATCAGGCTTTATACCAGGTCCAAACATTTATTGCTTTACAAATTTCAAGGTAACTTGATGATTGTCTTTTAAGAGTCTAACAAAATATACACCCGCCTCGAGTGAAGAATCAATGTTTATTTTATCACTTTTTAAAACCGATTCTGACATCTTTTTTCCATCAACTGCAAATATTGCATAACTATCAAAGATCGTTTTCGACTCCACTCTAATTTCTGGATGGTCTGAAATCAAATTAGGAATAAGTCTTACATTATTATCAAAATAATCATCGCTGACAGATGAAACATCTACTGGTTCGATGGCTATTATTTCTGCTCCTTGTGGGTTACAGAAATTTGATGAATTAAAAGGAATGACTGTCCAATTAAAAGGTATTGCTTGATTTAATTCTTTGACCCATACATCTGTAGAAGTCACAAGTGTATCATAAAAAATACCATTGCTTCCTATTAAAATTTGAAATAGATAGTAGTCAGCATTTTCCACTTCAGACCATTCAAACATGATATCTTTGAAGTCTAAATCTGCATCAAATGGAGAAAACAATTCGATTTCTCCATTTCCATCTATTTCACCAGTGCTACTCGTGCTGGCAGTCAGAATTTCTGCATCTTCTTCCTCTATACTAGCTCTCATGGCCAATATTTGCTCTTCCGTAAATTTACTTGAGCAAGCATCAAATGCATACGACATAATAAGAGTACCATCAGATTTGAATTCCTCTCCGTTTGGATCACGTTGGTTCATGAAGCTATTATTGGAGCTATCACATGGCCATCGTTGGGCAAGATAATCTGGACTTGTATCACAAAACCCATCAGCAGCTATATCACAATTTGATCCATCTAAAAACTCAACAAAAGCTGTATCAATAATCAGTGTATCTAGAATCAATGTGTCCTGGAAATTGGTGTAATTATAAACCACAATTTCTGGTGCTGGATCAGCAAAATTATGAGGAGTTTCACCCTGGTAACCTACTCCACCTTCCCATCCCAAAAATGGATGTGGCAATGAAAACTGGTGACCCAGTTCGTGAGCCCATGTATGATCTTCTGGACCAGCACAAGAGTTACTTACAACTATACTAGCGTATGGTAGATTATATCCACAAGTACCTGCCGGGTCACCCATGAAATAACAATCGATTGCATCGTCGGTATCGTACTCAAACATTTTCTCTGCACCTTCCAAAACTGAAGAATGTTCAAAAAAATCTGAATCCAAAATATTTCTATAAGTTTGAAGATAGAATACAATATCCGATTCACTAAAATCTTCAGTCAACGTACAAAATGATTGCAACATAGTTGTCTCGGAAAGAAACCCAGTTGCATTATCATTTCCAACAATTGCAACGTTCAATGGAACATAAATCTCGCCTGTTAAAGTTTTAGGATAAGCATCTTTATTCTTCTGATATTGTTTCAACCAATCCGATTTGTATGCTTCAGTTCCACATGGATTCAATCCATGATCATGTTGGCCAAGAATAATACTAGAAAAAAACAGTGCTATAATTGTTATTGATATTCTCATTTTAGTCATTTTTCTGCTGAAAATTAAGAAAATATTCCAAGCTTTTAGTTTGGAAAAGACATTAAATCTAATAAAGATGAAAAGCATTACACATTTGCTACATTGTTTGTAATTTAGATAATAAATACTATATCCATTGATTAGAGAACTTTTGATAATATTCTTACTCTCATTTGCCTTGAGCGCAATATCACAGAATACCGTTGGATTAACCCAATATAGTGAAGAAAGTAATGAAGGCTATACTTTGTTTGCTCCAATGAACGCAACTACAACATACTTAATAGACAACTGTGGATTTTTGGTTAATTCTTGGAACAGTGATTTTAAGCCGGGTCTCTCTTGTTTTTTAAGGGATGATGGATTACTATTCAGAACAGCAAGAATTCAATCAAGTTTTAATGTAGGAGGCTCTGGTGGAAGATTAGAAGTTTTTAATTGGGATGGCGAAATGGTTTGGTCGTATAATTTTACTAGTGCTGATGAACAATCTCATCATGATATATCATTGCTACCGAATGGAAATATTTTAGTTCTTCTATGGGATGGCCATAGTTTTGATGAAGCTGTCGCAAAAGGTAAAAGAGAAGCTTTCATTTCACAAAATATTGGCTTTTGGTCAGAAAAAGTTTGTGAAATAAAAATGCTTCCAGATAATCAAATGGAAATAGTTTGGGAATGGAATTCTTGGGACCATGTTGTACAAGATTACAATGATACTTTGGATGGATACGGAATCATTTCCGAGCACCCTGAAAAATTCAATATAAATTACCCGCCTTTATCCCAATCTGCAGATTGGATGCATATGAATGCAATTGATTATAATGAAGTTTTAGATCAAATTGTTTTGAGCTCCAGAAATTTTAGTGAGTTTTATATTATTGACCATAGCACCACTACAGAAGAAGCCAAAACAGGAGAAGGCGGAATCTATGGTAAAGGAGGAGACATACTCTACCGATGGGGCAACCCTCAAGCTTACAATCAAGGCGCAGATGAGGATCAAATCTTGTACGGACAACATGATGCGCATTGGATTGATGAAGGACTTCCAGGAGCAGGAAATATTTTGGTCTTTAACAATGGCTTTGGTAGACCTGGAGTAATCTTAGCAAGCACCTTAGATGAAATAAATGTCAATCCAAATGGAGATGGTTTCTATACGCTAAATAGCTCAAACACTTTTGACCCTATCATAAGTGACTGGACTTATCCCGAAATCCTTACCAATGATTTTTATGCTGGAAGGGTCTCTGGATCACAGCGTTTAGAAAATGGAAACACCATGGTGTGTCTAGGAAGAAATGGATTATTAATTGAGTTTAATCCCAAAGAAGAAATTGTTTGGGAATACATTTGTCCAATTTCTATCAATGGACCTGTCGAACAAGGAGATATGGTCTCCGGTAACGACATTTTTAAAACGCAGAAATACGGTTATGATTATCTAGCATTTGAAGGAAAGGATATGAGTCCAACCGAACCAATAGAATTAATTCCTGAACCTACTGAGTGCAGAACAACAAGCATAGAATCCACTTGGTTAGGCATAAATGCTGAAATTTACCCCAATCCTTTTAGTGATGATCTGAATATTGAGATATTTGAAAGAGGAGAATACCAAGTAGAAATTTTCAATCAAGTTGGACAACAACTATCTTGCAAGCAATTCAATCATTCAATAACATTAAATGAATTTTCTTCTAATTCAGGAGTGTTTTTTATAAAATTAACAGATTTAGATTCTGGCCGCATTGCAAATACTTCAATAATAAAATTATGATAAGAATATCACTGAGTCTTTTCTCATTATTTTTTGCCTTTGCCCTATCAGCTCAAAACACGGTAGGACTACTTTCATATCAACCTTGGGAATCTTATGATGGATATAATTTAATCTACCCACACAATCAAGCAAATGTATATTTGTTGGACAACTGTGGAGAAATTGTACATCGCTGGGATGATGAGCCAAATTTTAGACCTGGCAACACTGCCTATATAACTGAAGAGGGAAATCTAATCAAAACAAAAAGACCTTCTGATATCTCTGCCTTCAATATCTGGGCAGGAGGTGGAGGCCAGATACTTGAGATGAGAGATTGGGATAACAATCTTATGTGGGATTTTGATATCAGTTCAGAAACTCAACAACCACACCATGACATTGAAGTACTACCAAATGGTAATGTTCTAATGATTGTTTGGGAATTGATTTCGTTTGATGAAGCAGTTGCTCTTGGTAGAGATTCAAGTCTCTTAGATGGCAATGAAATGTGGCCTGATAAAGTTATCGAATACTCTCCTGATATGGACGCTATTGTTTGGGAATGGAGAGCGTGGGATCACCTCATTCAGGATGTAGATCCCAATCTTCCAAACTTTGGTGTTGTTGCAGATAATCCTGGAAGAATAAATATAAACTATGATGATAACTCTGGCAGCCCTGATTGGATGCATGTAAATGCAATCGACTTTGATCCAATGAATAATCAAATAATGATATCCGTTCCAACCTTTCACGAGTTATGGATTATTGACCATAGCACAAGTACAGAAGAGGCGGCAGGTACAACTGGTGGTTTTGGTGGAAAAGGAGGAGACCTATTATACAGATGGGGGAATCCAGCAACTTATGACCAAGGTACAAGCGACGATCAAAAGCTATTTTACCAACATGATGTTCATTATATCATTGATTATTTAGATCCATGGCATCCACAGTTTGGAAAAATTGGCTTGTTCAATAATCGAATCGGAGCAGATTTTAGCGCAGCTAGTGTTATAACTCCAGCTTTTGATATGTACTTAAATGAATTTGGCTTGGAAAATGGAAGATACCTTCCAGAAGCGACTGATTTTAATATTACTCATCCGAATCCACAAGCAATATACTCGACTGGACTTTCTAGTTTTCAAGTATTGAATAATGACAATTTTTTAATAAGTTCAGGAAGATTTGGCTATACCATTGAACTGACTCCCGACGATAAAATAGTGTGGGAATATAAGACACCTACAAACGGCCCAGCGATAGCAAGTCAAGGTGATACCTTGTCCATAAACAACAACCTAACTTTTAGAATTAAAAGATTACCTATTGATTATGTAGCTTTTGATAATCGAGATTTGACTCCTCAAGGTTACTTGGAAATGGATCCTAATCTTCAATTCTGTCCCGCTATATTGCCAACAAGCAATCCTCAAAAATACAATCTAAAGGTGTTCCCAAATCCAGCATCTGACTACCTCGCAATTGAATGGGAAGCAGTTGGTATGATGGACTTTTACATATATGATATCTATGGCCGCAAAATGCAAACAATCCATGCAACTGGCGGTCGTAAACATGTTGACATATCTAAGTTAAATCCAGGGATGTACTTTATCAACTCAGGAGAAACTGAGAGTGTTTCTTTTATCATAACCGAGTAGATATTTGAAGTCTAGATTCTTTTTTGAAATCGCATATAATGGCGTAGCACATTCTGGTTGGCAAAAACAACCAAATGCTCCCAGTATCCAAGAAGATATAGAAACCTTATTGTCCAAACTCTATCAAGAGGATATCAGAATAATGGGTTGTGGGCGAACAGATGCTGGTGTGCATGCGTCTCAATACTTTTTTCATGCAGATATTGAGGATAGCATCCAAAAGGAAAAACTACTTTACAAACTCAACAGAATGAGTGGTGATCATCTTGCTTTCTTCGATGTTTTAAAAGTTGTTGATGATGCTCACACAAGATTTCAAGCCACTCAAAGAAGTTACGTCTATCAACTCACTACAAACAAAGACCCTTTTAGCACAAGTTTTTACTTGGGTGATTCTCGCAAATTTGATCTATCAAAGTTAAATCAAGCAGCTCAAGTTTTGTTAGACTACAATGCTTTCTACCCTTTCTGCAAAACACATGCTGATGTGAAAACATATAAATGCTATTTGACAAAATCAGAATGGATTAAGACCAACAAGGCAAGTTATGAATATCATGTGAGCGCAAACAGGTTCCTGAGAGGCATGGTCAGACTTATTGTGGGCATGTGCCTCAATTATATGAATGATTTAATTACAATAGATGAAATTAAAGTAGCTCTTAAAAAGCAAGAAAGGCTTCCTAAAGATCTTTCTGTTCCACCGACTGGATTATACTTAAATGAAGTGAAATATCCTCAAGAAGTTTTTAATAGAGAGCATAAGCTGACATAAATTCGTTGATCTCAGTTTTCAATGAAGACAACATTGACTCATCTTCAGGATTTCTAATAACTTGATCAATCCAATTAACGACCTTTATACAATCATCTGGTTGGAATCCACGTGTAGAAATTGCCGCAGTGCCAATTCGAATTCCTGATGTAACAAATGGACTTTTATCATCAAATGGTACCATGTTTTTATTGACCGTTATATCTGCCTTGATAAGTGCTTTTTCGATTTCTTTACCAGTTTTATTCTTATTTCGGAGATCAATCAACATAAGATGATTATCTGTTCCTCCAGAAATTATGTGGTAGCCTTTTGCAATAAATTCGTTGGCCATAGCTTGAGCATTCTTTATGACCAATTTGCCATATTCAGCAAATGAAGGCTCAAGAGCTTCTCCAAATGCTACTGCCTTTGCCGCAATAACATGTTCCAAAGGACCACCTTGCATTCCTGGAAATACACCACTATTCAGTACTGAAGACATCATGATATCTTTCCCCTTTGAAGTCTTACGTCCCCATGGATTTGGAAAGTTTTTACCCATCATAATTAATCCTCCTCTAGGGCCTCTTAAAGTCTTATGCGTAGTAGAGGTAACTATATGGCAGTGTGGCATTGGATCGTTTAATAACTTTCCTGCAATCAATCCTGCTGGATGAGCAATATCTGCCAATAACAATGCATTTAGATCATCCGCAATTTTTCTAAATCTTGCATAATCCCAATCTCTAGCATAAGCACTTGCTCCACAAATTATAAGCTTTGGGCGATGTAGATTTGCCAAGGCCTCAACCTTGTCCATATCTATTTTTCCAGTTTCCTCTTCTACTCCATAAAATACTGGATTATATATTTTTCCACTGTAGTTAACAGGTGATCCATGACTGAGGTGACCTCCATGTGATAAGTCAAAACCCAAAACTGTGTCTCCAGCTGAAAGGCAGGCAAGAAATACCGCTGCGTTAGCTTGAGCACCTGAGTGTGGCTGCACATTGGCGTATTCTGCTCCAAACAACTCTTTGAGTGAGTCGATGGCTAGTTGCTCTATTTCATCTACAACTTCACATCCGCCATAATATCGTTTGCCAGGGTAGCCTTCTGCATACTTGTTGGTAAGGCAGCTACCCATTGCATTTATTACATTCTGACTAGTAAAATTTTCTGATGCAATCAGTTCAACTCCCCTTCGCTGCCTATCTAGTTCTTGACTAATTAAAGTTGTTATCTGCTTATTCACTTTTACCTGTTTTTGACAAACCCAAATCTAGCAAATTTTACAAAGGTTTGTTGTCTAATTTTTCAATTAAGAAAAAAAATTAGCTCAATTTGTTAATGAAATTATTTAACTTTTCCTCTTCTAAACCCCATTTAAATATCGCTTTTGCTGAGTTTATCCCCGTCAAGCATGACTTATACACTCCTGGGTTATCCATCAAATGCACAGCAGAGATCAAATCTGATACATTATAATTTTCTATAAGTAATCCTATTTTATATTGATCATCTATATTCTTATATTCAGGAAATGCCATACTTATGCTTGGAATGCCTAATTGCAAATAGTCAAAATACTTATTTGCCAAGCTATAATAGTAACTTTTAGATTCTGATAAAAGAAGATTTAGAGCCAAGTAAGCTCCCTCAATTTCTTCTCGTATTCTTGCAGGATTTACATATCCAACAAACTCTACTTGATCCTCTACTCCAAAATTTTGTGCCTTACTTTTCATCTCTTCAAACAGGTCACCTCCACCAATTATCTTCAATCGCTTGGTCTTTAATTCAACAAGCGATTCGATAGCCAATTCTATTCCTCTTCCCTTGTTCACGACCCCAAGATAAATCATTGTATTTTTATTTTCTGGAGGTTTTATCTCTTCCAAAAAATCTGGACTTATATTCCTGATCACTGTGTAATCCGTCTTATACCTTTCAGTAAATATCTGCGAGAGCATCGGACCAACAGTAATGTTATTTTTTATCTTAGGCAAACAAAAATTAGCCACTGCCTCCCATACTTTTCTAACTCCTTTCCTATTGATTAATTCAGGCACTTCTGTAAAATATTCATGAGCATCAAATAAAATTTTCTTACCCCTAATTTTCGAAACAAGATAACAAGGAAGAACGGTGTCCAAGTCCACACTATAAACAAGATCAAATTTTCTAAATAGTAACTTTACAAACAATCGAAAATTAAAAAACGCGTAAAAAAGGAAACCAGATTTCGCAATCGGGTTCAATGCAGTATGGTCGATATTAATATGCATATTGGCGTCATCTATTCTACTTATCCAAGACACAGAATGACCAGCTTCCTGCAGACTCTGACCGATCCGCTGCATTCGTCTATCAAAGTTTGCTACGCTAGTAGAGCAAATCAAAATATTGTACTTGTTTTCATTCATCTTTCCAAGATAACTTGATTTGAAATGATACTGATAATTTTATTTGATTCCATTTTCTCTAGAATCGCAACAAGCTCCTTTTTCTCTATTGCAGTAAAATTTTGCAATAGCTGATTTATATCGGTGACATCTTGTTTGAGCAAGCTTATGACTTTGTTTTCTAAAAACTTATCATCAAGCATTATGTCAAATTTGGAACGGCATAAATCACATATTCTACAAGGTGCAGAATTCTCAAATCCGAAATAAGCATCAATTACAATCTGTCTACAAGAATCTGCATTCAGATATTTTTGAAGCAAGTCTAGCTTTCTAAAAGCATCTTCTTTCCTTTTACTGTAGACCTCTGGGGAGATATTAATGGAATCACTATGTCTTCGAGGCCCTCTGATTTTAATCTTAGGGTTGTTGCCACCTTCGGTATATTTTAGAACTCCATTTTTGTTTAGATATTTTAGTGCTTCTTTTGTTTCCTCAATCGTAGCGGTGATTTTTGTCGCAAGGTAAGATTCATCAATTTTTACTTGCTTGTAGAAAATCCCATCATAAATTCTAAGGATTTTATTTAAAAGCTCATGTGCAAGGGGATTCCCTAAATTCAAGTTGACAATATCTAGTTGCTCTTTATCGACCTTTATTTCGGACGAATGATAAAAGCTATCTGTAAGCATAATATATCCTGCTTTATCCAAAATTTTCAAAGCATAAAAACTAGCTAAAACAGGAAGGCCATACTTTTGACAAAAGTCCATTAAATGGAATGTCTTTGCGATAGGCATTGTCTCGCCAATGGCTAAATTATACTTTGAAGCTACAGATTTATATACATCTTTTATCAAGTGGAGCGGAGGATAAGATTTTTCAATATCTTTCTTTTTACTTTCAATATCATTTTCATCAACCAAGATTATTGCCTCACTAGGAGCTCCGTCTCGTCCTGCTCTTCCTGCCTCCTGCGTGTACTCCTCCAAGTTTGGGGCAAGATCAAAATGGACAACGTAGCGTACATCTGATTTGTCAATTCCCATTCCAAAAGCATTGGTTGCAACCATCACTTGTTGCTTTCCCTTAAACCAATCGTTCTGATTTTTACTCTTTTTACCGAAAGACAAACCAGCATGGTATGCTACTGCTTTTATTTTTCTTTTCTTCAAAAACAAAGTCAACTTTTCGACCAACTTTCTACTTCTAGCATATACAATCCCACAGGCTCCTTCATTTGCCAATATAATAGATTGAAGGACACCCATCTTGTTTTCTGTTTCGATCACCTTGTAGGCCAAGTTTTCTCGTCGAGATGCTTGCAGAAATCGCTCAGCATTTTCAAGTTTCAAACTTCTTAGAATATCGTCTTGAACAACTGGAGTAGCTGTTGCAGTAACGGCTAAGACTAGTGCCTCAGGGAAAAGACTTATCAAGGAGTTTATATTTCTATAAGCTGGTCTAAAGTCGTGACCCCACTGGGATATACAATGAGCCTCATCTATTGCAATAAAATCAACCTTCATTTTTGGAAGAGCCTTAATGAATGATTTTGAAGTGAGTCGTTCTGGAGATATGTACAACAATTGCAACTCATTATGGATCGCATTATTTATTATTTCTTCTTGCTCTACTTTTGGCAGACTTCCAAATAGTGCGGCAGCATAAATATTTCTATCACTAAGACCTTTGACTTGATCGAGCATCAATGCAATCAATGGTGAAATTACGATACAAAGCCCTGGAAAAGACAATGCGGGAACTTGGTAGCAAATCGATTTTCCCCCACCTGTTGGCATAACGGCAAGGGTATTTTTGTTGTCTACCAGATGTTCTAATACAGACAACTGTGAAGGACGAAAATTTTCATACCTCCAGTATTCCTTTAGAATCGACTTGTATTTTGATAATTTCTCTTTTGTCATTAAAACTTAGGACAAGATGCTCCTTTTTTAGAAGATCTGCCTCCAAGCACTAATTTACGTCCAAGATTATAAGAAAGGTTAATCATGATGGTGAAATAATAATCATTTACATCTTGACCTCCACGTTTTGTGTTATCGGTAAATTCTGCATTTGAGCCTTCTGGCAAATTATTGTATTCATCTATACGCTGCGACAAATTTGCGCTAAGCGCGCCATTGTTGGTCAACAAATCTTCATAAGGTGCATAGTTGGTGCTTACATCATCTAAATAATCTGTAAAAGTAGCCCTGCCAATCATCTCAACTGAGCCAATTATATTCCTCGTTAATCTAAACTTCACTCCACCTCCCATAGGTATGACAAATTGAGTAAGCTTATATCTATCCGCATATCCAGGCAATCCCTGTCCCTCTGTGCCCAAAGCTTGCAGATGAATTGTTTGTCCTTGATACTCAGTCTGTGGATCAAATTTTAAAACACCTGCTCCAACTGCAACAAAAGGAGTAAAGATGGACTCTTTATCTGTAGGATCAAATCCAAAAATGTTCCATTCACCTAGTAGTGAAAATTCACTGATTGGAGTAAAAAACGATAAATTTCGCCTTTTTCTAATTTCATCCGAAGCATTTGCATCACTCCCTTTTAGCTTACCAATGGTCAATAAACCCCGAGCAGCAAAATTTCCAAAGTTATATCTCATGTGAATATTACCTGCAGGGTTCATATTCATAAAATTGTCAGAAAAAGACTCGGAATTCAAATCTCCCCAATATGAGCTAATACCAGCTCCAAAACCTAACTCCCAATAGGGCTTTTGGGCATTCCCCGATAAAGGGATTGCAAAAGCAATAATTAAAATATAAATTAAGTTTTTCATAATATGAGGTGTATTATACTTATACGAATATATATTAAAAATAACTATAATATGTTATATTGAACTAGTTACGCTTAGAAAACGTTAGAATTTTGGTTTTAATATGCAGTTCTTCCTAATCAGTATTACCTTTACAGCAAATTCAAACACAATTCATGAAAAAAATAATATTCAGTGCAATAATTTCCATTTTATCTGTTGGCATATTTGCGCAAGCACCTACAGATTGGTTTCACCTAAGCCAAGATTCAGGCTTTAATGGAGTTGCCACAGAAAATGCTTACAGAGTAGCAAAGGGAAAAACGTCGAGTACTGTGATAGTTGCAGTCTTGGATTCCGGAGTAGATGTAGAGCATGAGGACCTAAGAGACAATGTGTGGGTAAATCCCGGCGAAATTCCTGACAATGGCATAGATGACGATCGCAATGGATACATTGACGACATCAATGGTTGGAATTTTATTGGCGGCGCCAAAGGCAATGTTAACCACGATACTTACGAAGCTACTCGACTTTATAAAAAGTACAAATATAAATATGAGAATGCAGTAGAGTCTCAACTTTCTAAAGATCAGAAAAAAGAGTATGAAGTGTTTAAAAAAGTTAGAGATGAGGTTACGGCAAATCGAGAAAGTGCAGAAAGTAGACTTGCCTCAATAGGAGAAACTGAATCAATTGTAATGGATGCTGTTGCAGCTTTAGAAACTGCCTTGGATGGTAAAGACTTAACTTCTGAAAATATTAAAGCGATTGATCCCGCTGATGATCCAAATTTAATGAATGGTGTCAACATGGTTCTAGAAGCAATTGGCCAAGGTGAGGAATTTGGAACTATAGAAAATCTTCGTACTGCAGTTCTTGATCAATTTGCAGGAGCAAAAGAAAGATATAAAAATCAAATTGAATACGCCTATAATATAGATTTTGACCCAAGACCTCTGGTTGGAGATGATTACAATGATCCATATCAAAAAAATTATGGAAACAATGATGTAGAAGGTCCAGATGCTTTTCATGGAACTCATGTTTCTGGAATTATTGGTGCTGTGAGAGGCAATAGTATAGGAATGGACGGCGTCGCTACAGATGTAAGAATCATGTCTGTCAGAACTGTGCCCGATGGAGATGAAAGAGATAAAGATGTAGCAAATGCCATCATCTATGCTGTTGATAATGGAGCAAGCATTATCAATATGAGTTTTGGAAAAGGATATTCATGGGATAAAGCTGCTGTTGATGCAGCTGTTAGATATGCAGCAAAAAATGATGTATTATTAGTCCATGCAGCTGGTAATTCTGCTCAAGACAATGATATCACTGACAACTTTCCAAATGATACCTATCAGAAGAAAAAATTGTTCAAACCTAAACATGCCAAAACTTGGGTTGAGGTAGGAGCTCTCTCTTTCCAAAAAGGAGAAAATTTATCTGCCTCATTTTCAAACTATGGAGAAGATGATGTGGACATATTTGCACCAGGTGTTGCCATTTATTCTACAACACCTAACGATTTATATAGGAATGCACAAGGAACAAGTATGGCTGCACCAGTAGTGGCAGGAGTAGCTGCAATGATAAGATCATACTACCCTTCTTTAACTGCTACACAGGTCAAAGAAGTCCTGATGGATAGCTCGGTTAAGATGAATGAACAAGTATTAATTCCAGGTAAAGGCGGCGATAAAACTTCCTTTGCAAATCTTTCAGTATCTGGAGGAACAGTGAACGCTTATTCAGCGATGCAATTGGCTTCTACAATCAAAGGAAAAAAGAAAATAAAGAAATCAAAGTCTGCTAAAGTAGCTAAACCGTAAGGAGACTACCAGAGGCCAGACTAACAGACTAACAGACTAACAGACTAACAGACTAACAGACTAACAGACTAACAGACTAACAGACTAACAGACTTTTGAGATTCTCAAAAAAGAGCAAGGATAATTTATCCTTGCTCTTTTTTTGTCTTCTGTCTTTTGTCTATAGCTAGCAAAGCAAAGCGTGTCTGGAGTCTATCTAATAACCAGTTCATCAATACTACGATGATTCAATTCTATATTTAACTTCTGAATAATTTTTTCCTTTTCAAAAATAAGTTCGTTGCGCAAAGAGGCCGAACTAATATTTACGTAAAGTGTATTATTTTCTAGCTTAATTGACTTTGTATATTTAGCAATTGTTCCACCCAACACAGCAGCCCAGATATGTGCAATATTCTGTTTTTGCAAGCCATCTGAAAATCTCGACCTTTCATTTAGGAGCGAGTTCATAACTGATTTTATCTTTTTCTCTTCTCTTTTAAACATTATCGTATTCTATACTTTGGTCCTCGAAGATATGAATGTGGCGAATCTTTTTTCCACTATTGTATAAAAAAGTAGCAATCCTATCTCGATCCGTGTCACTTATAAAAACCTGAGCACCCCATTTTTCGTTCAATTGTAATAAGATTTTTTCAACCCTTGATTGATCCAATTTATCAAACATGTCATCCAACAATAGCACAGGTAGTCGATTTGTCCTGTCAACAAAGTATTCAAAAAGTGCAATCTTCAATGCAAACACATATGATTTAATTTGCCCTTGAGATCCATATAACTTTATTGCTTCATTATTGAGAATCATGGTTAATTCATCTTTATGAATTCCCACATTGGTTCTTCCCGAGTACTGGTCTTTTTGTGCATATTCAGACAATAAATCCCCCATGTTTTTTTCAGCAAGTTTTGATTGGTAAATCAATGAAACTTTTTCATAATTTGGAGCTATCTCTTGATAACTTGCATTAAAGTTTCTTTCAAATTCATTCATGAAATTTTTCCTTGCCTCAAAAATATATGGGGCAGTCTCAATCATGATTTGATTATATGCAACCAATAGATTTTTTTCAAAATTTCCAGCTTTTAAAAATTGCTTCAAAAGCGCATTGCGTTGCTGAACTGCTTTCGTGTACTTTATTAAATGACGAGTGTACTCTTTGTCAAATTGAACAATAGCTTGATCCATAAATTCTCTTCTGTCACTACTCAATCCATTGACCAATTTGATGTCATCCGGAGACACACACACTGAAAGATATTGACCTATATATTCTGAAAGTTTGATGACTTTTTTCCCATCATGCTCGATAACTTTGTTTTTACCATTTTGCAATTTTGCAACAATTGTATGCGGATCAGAATCATGATCTTTCAACTTCATAGCTGAACGCATAAATTCTGAATTATGAGAGATACAAGATTTGGCAGAACCACTAAAATAGGTCTTACCAAAGAGGAGTAATCTGATAGCATCTAGAATTGAAGTTTTCCCGACTCCATTTTTTCCAGTGATGATATTAAGCATTGAATCGAACTCAAAATGCACATCGCTGTACTTTTTAAAGTTGGTGAGCATCAAACTTTGTATTTCAAATTTTTTCTTCATATAAAAGCATCTCAGTCATAACTTTCCAGCACATTTCACAACAATTATAACAAATGTCCGATTTGCATCCTTTCAAACCGTATAGAAAGCAGATTTTTCTTAAATTTATAGCCTAGAATTAATAAAATGGCAGAAACATTGACAAAGAATCACACCGACGGTAAAGCTAGTGCAAACCCTACCACTCATAGTAAAGAGACTTACTTAAAGTGGTTTGAAGTTATGTTTAGAGTAAGAAGATTTGAAGAACAGGCATTGTACGCCTATTCTCTACAGAAAATAAGAGGTTTCTGCCATGTCTATATTGGACAAGAAGCAATTGCTGGTGGTATTGCTACGGCTCTTAGGCCTGAAGATAAGCTAGTAACCGCATACAGACAGCATGGCGTTGCGCTCGCAAGAGGCCTAGACTCAAAAAAATGTATGGCTGAATTATATGGCAAATCCACAGGTGTCGTTGGTGGGAAAGGAGGTTCGATGCACTTCTTTTCAAAAGAACACAATTACTTTGGAGGGAATGGAATCGTAGGTGCTCAGATACCAATTGGTGCAGGAATCGGCTTAGCAGAAAAATATAGAGGGACAGACAATATTTCTATGACAATGTTTGGAGATGGAGCAGCGAGACAAGGAGCTTTGTATGAGTCATTCAACATGGCTATGACGTGGAAGTTACCTGTACTATTTGTAGTAGAGAATAATGGTTATGCAATGGGAACTTCTGTAGAAAGGACTTCAAATGTCCATGAGCTTTATAAAATTGGTGCTGCTTTCAATATGCCTTCAGAAGCTATTGACGGAATGCGACCAGAATCAGTTCATGATGGCATTGAAAGAGCTGCTGCACATATTAGAGCTGGAAAAGGACCATATTTTTTAGAAATTAATACATACAGATATAAAGGCCATTCAGTTTCTGATCCAGGTAAATACAGATCAAAGGATGAATTACAAGATTATAAAGATCGTGACCCGATATTGATTACTGAAAACAATATCATTAACAATAAGATTGCTACCCAGAAGGAAATTGATGCTATTAAAGAAAGCATTGAAAAAGAAATTGCAGAGGCAATGGAATTTGCTGACAATAGCCCACTTCCAATGGCTTCTGATCTTTATAATGACAATTATGTCCAAAAAGACTATCCATTTATCATGGATTAAGCGTTTAAGCTGCGATTTGGCTTAAAATGAGCTTGCTAAATATATTGCCAATTAGTAATTATTATGTGCTATAATGTTACAATAGCACCTAAGTTTATTTATTTTTGCGCAAATTTTCGAATAACCACTATGGCAAAGAGAAGAAAAAATTACGTGCCCAAAGATGAGGCAGAAATCCAAGAAGCTCGTGAAAACGTTGAAGGACAGGATCAAATAGAAGGTTCTGGAGAATCTGGATCGAATGAATTTGGGTCTGGTGATCAGGATTATGAAGAATCACGGCCTTCGTTTAAGAATGACAACAAATTGAAATTCTTGGCCCTTGCGGGTATTATCGCTCTGCTAGCAATAGCTTATACGATCTACAACATGGGATTCAAAGCTCCTAAAGAAGCTAAAGCATCTACTGCAATCTATAAAGCACAGGAACAATTTGCAAGAGATTCATTTGCATTAGCATTGGAAAACCCTGGAGGAGGATACGATGGATTCCTTGATGTGGTTGACAAGTACAATGGAACAAAGGCTGGAAACTTGGCAAAATACTATGCTGGAATATCTTACCTAAACCTTGGAAGATTTGATGATGCAATTGAATACTTAGAAGCATACCGTGCTCCAGATGAATTAACCAGTATCACAAGAGCCGGAGCATTAGGTGACGCTTATGCTGAATCGGGAGATGAAGCAAAGGCTTTAAGCTTCTATGAAAAAGCGGCTGATAGTAACAATGATTTGTTAACGCCTTACTATTTGAAAAAAGTAGGAATGCTCAATCAAAAGAATAAAAACAATGCGGCAGCTTTAGCTGCATTCAAAAGAATAAAAGACAACTTTGGCGGATCATCGCAAGCCACTGACATCGATCGACTGATTGCGAAAGTTCAATAAAAGTTTGACAAAAAGAAATTGAAAAGCCTGTATCACTTGATGCAGGCTTTTCTTATTTTTGGGCATGACCGAAAAGAAAAAAAACCTATCCGACCACCAAGAATTACCTGATGGATCAAAATACAAGTTGGGCATCGCTGTGTCCAAGTGGAATCCAGAAATTACAAATGCTTTATTAAACGGAGCAAAGGAAACTCTGCTCAAGGCAAATGTCTCAGAGGATAATATCAGCGTAGTTCATGTCCCAGGTTCATTTGAACTGCCTGTCGCAGCAAAAATGTTGCTACAAACAGAAAGCTTTGATGGTATTATTGCTTTAGGGTGCGTGATAAAAGGAGAAACCAGTCACAATGAATATATCAACACCGCTGTCGCAAATGGCTTGACCCAATTGTCACTTGTATCTGGCAAACCCTGCGTCTTTGGTGTGCTTACGCCCAATGATATGCAACAAGCTCTTGATCGTGCAGGAGGAAAACATGGCAACAAAGGTCATGAAGCTGCAGCTACTGCTCTTCATATGATTGCATTAAAAAAATCACTTGCAGAACCGAAGTCAAAAATTGGCTATTAATGAAATTAAGAATTCTTGAATCAGGCAAATTTAAATTAGATGGTGGAGCTATGTTTGGCGTTGTTCCAAAATCGATGTGGAACAAACAAAATCCAGCCGACGAAAACAACATGTGTACATGGGCAACCAGACTCTTGATTATAGAAACAAGAGAAAGAAAAATTTTGATAGATGCTGGTATTGGAAGAAAACAGGGACCCAAATTCCTTTCACATTTTCATCCACACGATGGAGATATACATGAGAACATTGAAAACAATATTATCGACCCTGCAAGCATAACTGATGTACTTTTGACACACTTGCATTTTGATCACTGTGGTGGTGCTTTATATTTTGATGAAAATAAAGAAGCAAAACCTACTTTTCCAAATGCTACTTACTGGTCTTGCGAAAATCATTTCAACTGGGCTTACACCCCGAATCCAAGAGAGAAAGCATCATTTCTAAAAGAAAACTTTGTTCCGCTAAGAGATCTAGGAATATTGAAATTTATCCCAATGGTACAAGCTTATGAATGGCTTCCTGGCATCAGGATCAGATACTATTTTGGACATACGGAGGCAATGATGGTTCCCGAAATAACAATGGAGGATGGAACCATGGTCTATTTTCCTGCAGATTTATTACCCTCCGCCCATCATGTAAGATTGCCATATGTAATGAGCTACGATATTAGGCCACTCAAGTCAATGTCTGAAAGAAAAGAATTCTATGACCTAATCTTATCCAATGAACGAAGCCTTATTGTGTTCGAACATGACCCAATTCATCAGCTTGGAGAACTCTATTTAAATGAAAAAGGGAGATACGCAATCAATACCAATGTCGTCAAGGACTCTATAGTCATGTCGTCTTAGTACCTTAGTCCATTAAATATTATGGAAGCATATACTTTCTTTGATTTTTTACGTTAATATTATACTTGTCAGGTATTTAACAATTTAAATAGATGACTTAAAGAAGAAATTCCGTCTTAAAAGCGGAAGTAGTTTTTTCATATTGGTTTGAGGAGAAGCTTACCCACACGGGTGGCTTCTTTTTTTATGCCCATAGCTTATTAGGATATATCCCTTTGTCTACCAACTCATTGATTCTCTTGACTACATAAGGCTTATCTTCTTGATAAGTAACACCAAACCAATCCGCATCTGAAGTAAGCACCTTGACCTTCTTGTAGCCAGTATTGATCATTTTATCTAATACAAAAGGTATGAAGAACTCAGATTTAGGTATCTCCATTGATTTATCGAGGAAGTCTCTAAAATAAGCTTCGGTTTTATCAAAAAAATCAGCTTTAAAGCCAAACATATTCATCGATACTAAGGTCTGCGGATCCAAAAAAGAAAAAGATCCTTCATCATTTTTATAAATGCCTCTGCCTTGGATATCATGCTTAGCAATCTTCAAGGTTTCAACGATTTTTTCTAAATATCCTTCCTTATTCTGAATACAAACCCCTCGATTGACATCTCCATGGTCAGATAGGGTGTTTTTTAGTTTGTATCCAACTACAGCATAGTCAGGATTAACATCATCAATGAAGAAATCCATCAATGTGTTATAGGAGTTCTGACCGTAATAATCATCAGCGTTGATAACTACAAAGGGACCGTCTATGGAATCCTTCGCAACCAACACCGCATGCGCTGTGCCCCATGGTTTCTCTCGTGTTTTTGGCAATTGAAAGCCTTTAGGCAAATCATGTAAATTTTGAGCGACAAACTCCAATTCAACTTTTCCATCAAGTTTTGGTCGAAATACTGATTCAAAATCCTCTCTAAAGCTTTCTCTGATGATAAATACGACCTTCTTAAAACCCGCTTGGATTGCATCGTATAATGAATAGTCAATAATGGTTTCACCATTTGGACCAAATCCGTCCAATTGCTTCAATCCTCCGTATCTACTTCCCATTCCAGCCGCCAGAACTAACAAGCTTGCGTTTTTCTTTGACATATTTAAAATTATTTAATACGTTAACTTTTTCGTCTAACACTTTTCTAAGACAATTATTGTCAAATCTTATCAAAAATACATGATAATCTATCCATGATTCTTAAATTTGTAGCGTTATAGTAATGCGTCAAATATACGACCAAACATATAATCCTTTGGTATAATTATTGACTGATAAAGGGTATGATTGGCCGTATTAAAGGCCGTTTCATGATAAAAAGATATGATAGCAAAGAATGATGAAATTTAATCCAATTTATTTTGTTGTGCTAGTTGTGATGCTATGCACTATTTTCTTTTCGTGTACTGGTACAGTTATAGAAGGAACCAACGAACTAGATTCTGAATTAAAATCAGCTATACGAGCTTCAGCTCTATTAGCATCAGGCTCCGATGATTTAGGCTTCTACATTCTTCCAGACGAAAATGATCTTTCAGCAATTCCTCAAGACTTAGTTGGTAATCCTTTAAATGAAGCAAAGGTTGAACTTGGGAAGTTTCTATTTTATGAGACAGGAATAGCTGTCGATGCGCTCAAGCCTTCAGGAATTGGTACATATTCATGCGCTTCATGTCACATACCTAGTGCAGGATTTAGACCAGGAACATTTCAAGGTATTGCTGACGGAGGAATAGGCTATGGTGTTAATGGAGAGAACAGATTAAAGAATCAAGCATACAATGAAGATGATATGGATACCCAAGATGCAAGAGCATTATCTTTATTGAATGTTGCTTTTGTAAAAAATACTTTCTGGAATGGCCAATTTGGTGCTAACGATGCAAATGTAGGAACTGAAGATCTTTGGTCAGAGGAAATAGGTAATCATGTCAACCATGAAGATCTATTAGCTCTTGAAGCTCAAAACATAGAAGGTGTTCACGCTCATAGATTAAATATCAATAAAGAGATGGCAGATGATTTTGGATACACTGCCTTATTCGATGAAGCCTTTCCCGACTACCCTATTGAAGAAAGATACAATCAAAGAACCTTATCACTTGCTATTTCTGCGTATGTAAGAACTCTTTTATCCAACAAAGCTCCATTCCAAGAATGGTTGAAAGGAGACTACACTGCAATGAGCTACGAAGAAAAGCAAGGCGCTCTTTTATTTTTTGGAAAAGCTAATTGCTCCACTTGTCATTTTGATCGACATTTAGGATCAAATGAATTTCATGCTCTAGGTGTGAATGACATGCATATGATTCCTTCTTTCAGCACTAGTTCTCAAGACTTTAGAAATTTTGGAAGAGGTGGATGGACTCAAAGGCCAGATGACATGTTTAAATTTAAAGTCCCACAAGTTTATAATATGAAGGATACTCCATTTTACTTTCACGGTTCTAGTATCAGATCTATCGATGATCTTGTAGAATACTTTAATGATGGAATAAAGGAAAATCCAAACGTACCTGAAGAAAGTCTCTCTTTCAAGTTCAAACCATTAGGACTTACCGTAGAAGAAAAACAAAACTTGGTTCAATTTCTCGAATTTAGTTTAAGAGACCCAGATCTTGAAAGATATCAACCTTCAGAACTTGGATCTGGTCAATGCTTTCCAAATGCAGATATACAATCGCAAGTTGATTTAGGATGCTTCTAAGAAATATATTAACCAATTTACACAAGAGCTACATTGATTCAATGTAGCTCTTTTTATTGCTGAACTTCAGGACTTAAAAACCAAGCATTTACACTAAATTCCCTAGAGAGCTTTTGAAGAAAACTTGAGTAACTTCCAGAGATATCATCACAATTTATTTTCACCCCTACCCTTGTATAGGCACCATGTGATTCAGTATAAATAATGTATCCTTTGCTTTCTATTTGAGAACTAGCATTTCTCACATTCTTTCCACTCTGATAAGAGCCTATAATTACAATGCATTGTTCTTTATTGAAGTCAGATGCTGTTTTACTTTCAGTATTAGCAGAACCGTAATCATCTGATTTATTCCCACTTTCTACTGATGATCCATCATCATCAGTTGTATTATCAGAGTTTTCTACAGGATTATCTTGAGAATTTTCATCAGTCGATTGACCGTCTATTTCCTCAGCAGTTTCATCTTGATTATTATCATCTTGGACGAGCTCCTCTGTTTGAGTTGTCTTGTAAGCCGTCGTATCTTCTTTTCCACACATCTTTAACAACAAGGTACTAAGCAAGACCAATCCGAGGATTCCTAGCACCCATTTTATCCAACCAAAACTTGATTTTTCTGGTTCAACATCAGCAGGTGGTGTTTCGGTTTTGATATCAGTTCTTATTGAAGATGGTTTATCAGTTGACAGAATAGGTTTTTCTTCTGCAACTGGATTTGCAACTGGTGCAACTTTTACCAAAGGCTCTTTTTCAACTGGTTCAAGTTTTTGTGGTTTTGGCAAGTCAACTTCTGGAAGATATCTATTCAACTTATCTATTGTTGCCTGATTCTGAGTAAAACTTAGGTGTTCATCTGAATCCCTTTTGATAGTACCTACATAGGCAATTTCGACTTCCTTGTTAGCCATCAGACCTTTAAGCACATCCGAAGTAAATTGATTTACAAATTCTTTGGCTTTGACTGAATCTACCTCAGATTCTTCTTTGCTAGCAATTCTATCTTGTAGTCTAGTATCATTTGAATCGTGGCTCTCATTAAAAATAATTTCTTGTTGAGGTCCTTTTAGACTTTGTCTGCCATCACCAAAGCTCGCGGGTTTCCTTTCCATCACAAATTCCCCCAAGCCTGGAACGTCTACTTTCCCTTGCTCTAAAAGTATTTCGAGCAGATATTTTGCAAAATTTATTTTCATGATTCCTTATTGTACATATAACAAATATACGTAATGTAATCTGCAAATGAATAAATGATGAAATGATTTAGTGAAATGGCTAAATCCTAGTAATTTTTCACCTTGAACGTAGTTCTACGATTGGCTTGGTTCTGCTCATCGCTGCAATCGTCACAAATGCAATCAATGGCAGGACTTGCTTCTCCATAACCTTTGGCAATTAGACGATTAGCTGCTATACCTTTTGACTTAATGTAAGATACAGCAGAACTAGCTCTCTTTTGAGATAAGTCTTGGTTGTATCCAACCTCGCCTTGGCAATCTGTATGAGAAGCAAGTTCGATACTAATCTGTGGATTCAATTGTAAGATTTGAATCAAACTGTCTAGAGGTGGCTTGGCATCTTGTCGGATATCCCACTTATCAAAGTCATAAAAAATATTTTCAATAACAATTTCCTTGTTGAGTTCTATTGGATCCAAATCAATCTTAAAGTTGAATGTTTCACTACCTCCAACATATACATCTTCAACGGTTGTTCTTAGTTCTACAACATTAGAAAAATAACCTTCTTTTGATGCTGTAATTTTGTAAATTTTATTGGCTTCAGATTCGGAAATAAATTTACCGTCTTTATCTGTTTTATTTTTCCTTGGATTAAAGTTTTCAATATCAAGAGTTACACCTGGAAGTGCGGACTTAGTTTTTGTATCTATAACTTTACCAGCTAAGAATATTCTAATCCTTTCTTTTGGCTCATCTACAATTATTTCTTCTGTTACCTTCTCGACTTGTTTCTTATTATAAAAAATCAATTCATCATTAGCTCCATCACCTCTCGAACTTGTAAAAAATCCGGATTCAACAATATCTTTCTTTGGAGTATCATCCATAATTATCAAACCAAAATCATCAGCTCCAGAATTGATTGGTGCAGGCATAGGCTCAGGTCTTGAAAAATTTCCATCATCTTTTATGTAGCACTTGTAGATATCAAGACCTCCCAATCCCGTATTCAAATCTGAGGAAAAATACAATGTATCCTTTTCACTTGTAGGAAATTTTTCATCACCTTCCGTATTGATATTTCCCGGAAGGTAAGCGGCCTTAGTCCATCCTGTCGGCAATAACCTAGAGTAATAGAGATCATAACTATCGTAATTACCATGGGGACCAACAGAAAATATCATCAGACTATCCTCAGCCATCAATGCTGGATGACCTACATTTACATTCTCCTCAAAGAAGGAAATAGCAATTGGATCTGTCCATGTTCCTCTTACCTTTTTACTTGTATATATTCGGCAATGTTTATCTCTCAGCTCTAATTCTTCGCATCTTGTATAGAAAATTTCATTTCTCGCTGCATTGAGACAAGCACTTCCTTCATGCTCTTGGGTATTCAGAACTACATCGTACGGTTTTATTTTATTGTCATTCAGATTCATGACGTATAAATCAGAATAAAAATTTCCGGTCCATTGGTAAGGTTCTGTTTCATCGTCATTGGGTCGATCAGAAGCAAACAACAAGAGATTCTCATCAATTTTAAAAGGACTGTATTCGTTGTACTCGGTATTCGCACTAGAATTTTCGATTTGGTAAGCTGGATCCTTCTGATAGGACTTGGTGTCCACTATTTTCTTCAGACTCGTATACTCACTGGTGTATTCTGGAATATTGGATTTTCGCGCAAGACCAGAAATCATTGCCAAAGCCTTATCATACTCTTCATTTTGCTTGAATGCTTTGGTAAGAGCATAGCGAGATCTTTCTTGATCCGAAAGCTTTAAGGATTTCTCATACCATTTGATGGCTTCCTTTGTATCAAGCATAGCCATGGAGGATTGTCCGGCGAGGTAAGCAATATATGATTTGCTATCGGGGTTAGAAGCTTTTGCATATTCCTTGGTCAGCATATCCAACGCTGTGGAATACTGCTTGAGTTCATAAGCTTCTTTGCCAGAACTCACTTTTTTTTGCACGTCGCATCCTGCGATAAGGAGCAAAAAAAATACAATACCTGAGATTTGCATCAATCCTTTGTAAGAAAACATATTCACAAAGAAAATAACTCTATTCAAACGTATTGTATTTTATTATGTCTATTCTAAAGAAAATAAAATTACAGATAAGACTTCATTGAGTCCTTATTTGTGGATTTTCTAAGCCTTCTTAAGGCTCTTTCTTTTATTTGACGCACTCTTTCTCTTGTGAGACCGTATAAGTCTCCTATTTCTTCTAATGTAAGTGAGGAGTGTCCATTAAGACCATAGTATGAAGAAAGCACCTCTACCTCTCTTGGCGAGAGCATGGCCAAACCATGTTTTAATTCATCTTTCATTGATTGCGCCATCAATCCCAAATCTGGAAGATCTTGATCCTCTCCATTGAATAGATCAATCAAAGTAGCATCACCATCATCACCTCCTATTGGAGCATCCATTGACAAATGTCTTACACCTCCTTTCAAGAGATTGGTTACCTCCTTAGGCTTAATTTCTAGTAGTTCTGCAAGTTCTTCATTTGAAGGTTCTCTTTCAAACTCTTGAACAAAGCTTACGAAAGCTTCATTTACCTTTTTATATGAACTTACTTTGTTCAATGGCAATCTTACCAATCTACTGTATTCAACAATAGATTGCAAGATAGACTGTCTAATCCACCATACAGCGTAGGAGATAAATTTGAAACCCTTTGTCTCATCAAATCTCTTTGCCGCCTTCATCAGCCCGACATTTCCCTCATTGATCAAATCACTTAAGGATAAGCCTTGATTTTGGTATTGCTTTGCCACTGAGACAACAAAACGGAGGTTAGCTTGTGTCATTCTCTCCAACGCATCGTGGTCTCCTTCTCTTATCTTCTTAGCAAGAGTAGCCTCTTCATCACCTGTAAGTAAGCTGATTTTACTAATATCATTTAGATATTTGTCCAATGCTACGCTCTCTCTTGAGGTAATTTTGTTAGTAATTTTTAACTGTCTCATTCTTAAATTATTTATTTATTGACAAATACAATAAAATAACTTATGCATTCTCTACTTTATTACAATTAGTTAAGCTATATAGTTTCGTTTTATGCAAAAAAAATTCCAACAAGTCAAGACACGTGCTGGAATTTCTTAAATTCTTCTTAAATGTAAACTAGTTTACTAGCTTTTCTCCGGTTTTGGTAATAAGGCCTTCCTTGAGAGTTTCATTTTTCCATTCTTAGGATCTATTCCTATTAATTTTACTCTCAATTTATCACCTTCACTAAATACATCACTTACATCATTTACTCTTTCATGAGCTATTTCTGATACGTGCAACAAGCCACTCTTTCCTTTAAAGTCTACAAAAGCACCGTACGGCATGATCGATGCAACTATTGCATCATACTCATCTCCTACTGATGGTTCAAAAGTAATATCATCGATTCTTGCTTTCGCCTCATCGATACCTTGCTTATTTGTACTTGAAATGGATACTATACCTCGGTCTCCTACTTCCTCAATATTTACAACAGTACCAGTTTTCTCCTGAATATCTTGAATTATCTTACCACCTGGTCCGATCACAGCTCCTATAAAGCTCTTATCGATAGATATTTCAATCATTCTTGGTGCATGAGGTTTAAGATCTTCCCTAGCTGCTTCCATGGTTTTATCCATTTCACCAAGTATATGTAATCTTGCAACCTTTGCTTGCTTTAATGCTCTTTCAAGTAGATCATATGGCAAACCATCAATCTTGATATCCATCTGGCATCCAGTAATACCTTCAGTAGTTCCTGTTACCTTGAAATCCATATCTCCCAAAGCATCCTCATCTCCTAGAATATCTGTAAGAATCATATGCTGATCTCCTTCTGAAATCATACCCATCGCTATACCTGAAACGGGTCTCTTCAATTTGATACCACCATCTAGTAATGCCAATGAACCTGCACACACAGTCGCCATAGAAGACGAACCATTTGATTCTAAGATATCAGATACAATTCTGATTGTATATGGGTTTTCATCTGGCAATACTTGTTTGATTGATCTTCCTGCTAGATTAGCATGACCAACTTCTCTTCTTCCTGGACCTCTCATAGGCTTTGTTTCACCTACTGAAAGTGCTGGAAAATTATAGTGAAGTATAAATGGTTCGTAACCTGATTTCAATGCAGTATCAATCATCTGCTTATCAAGTTTGGTTCCCAATGTCATTGAGGCCAACGCTTGAGTTTCACCTCTATTAAATATTGCTGATCCATGAGCACTTGGTAGATAATCGACTTCCGTCCAAATATCTCTTACATCTTCAGGTCCCCTACCGTCAAGTCTATCATTTGTTTCAAGCATGTAAGCTCTTATCAATTCTTTCTGTAACTTCTTAAAGTATGGCGATACAAACGACAATTTATCAGCTGCATCTTCACCATCAAATTTTTCAACAGCAGCTTCTTTTAAAGCAACTTTCACCGCCTCAAATCCTGCCTTTCTCTGCTTCTTATTCAAATTCTGCTTTGCAACATCTTTGATTCCTTGTGAAGCAGTTGCTTTTACGAACTCCTTTACTTCTTCATCCTCAGCTGGTGGCTCAACTTCTCTTTTAATAGCCTTATCACCAACCAATTTAGCCAACTCTTGCTGTGCTTGACATTGAACTTTTATTGCTTCATGACCTATTTTAATCGCTTCGATTAATTCGTCTTCTTGGATTTCCTGTCCTTCTCCCTCAACCATCGTCACATCAGCCATGGTTGCACCTACAGTAACCTCCATTGTTGCAATCTCCATTTGAGATCTTGTAGGGTTAACCACATATTTTCCTTCAACCTTAGCTACTCTTACTTCAGAGATAGGGCCAGCAAATGGAATGTCAGAAACCATCAAAGCAGCAGATGCAGCCAGAGCAGCATATGCGTCAGGCAAAGTTTCTTCATCAGCAGATATCAAGTTGATAATCACTTGAGTATCATACATATAACCATCAGGGAATAGAGGTCTGATTGCTCTATCAACCAATCTACAGATTAGAATCTCGTAATCGTTAAGTCTAGTTTCCCTTCTGAAAAAGTTACCCGGAATTCTTCCGATAGCTGCAAATTTTTCTTGATAATCAACTGAAAGAGGGAAAAAGGATTGACCTTCTCTCATCTCAAAGTTAGATACGACTGAGCAAAACAGCATTGTCTTGCCAATTTTCACGACAACTGAACCATGTGCTTGCGTAGCCAGTTTGCCTGTTTCAATAATTACTTCTTGTCCGTTAGGTAGATTAAACGAAGTAGTTATAGGAGTAATGTTTCCCATATTTAATTTTTAATAAGTTAGATAGCTCAACCTTGAGACCTGTAAGCTAATTTGGACAAGCAATTATTTTCTGATCTTCAGCTTGTCGATTATGTTTCTATATCTTTCGATATCTTCTTTACCTAAATAATTGAGTAGTCTTTTTCTTTTACCTACAAGAGTTAGTAGGGCTTTTCGACTTGCATGATCTTTTTTATTTGCACGCAAATGATCCGAAAGTGCTTGTACTCTAAATGTGAATAGAGCAATCTGGCCTTCAATAGACCCAGTGTTTTTTGAGTCACCTCCATGTTCTTTGAAGATTTCCTCTGTTTTTTCCTTAGTTAAGTATTCTGCCATTTTAATTTTTTTTACCAAAGTAGATTACGAAAATGCTATTTTAGCGAGGTGCAAATGTACAATTTTATTCCTTATTATGATAAGCTATGCTAACTAATCTATTTACTGCTGGCTTTAAGACAATTTTTCCCCTATTCTTAGTGCTTCTAGCCTCATTCACCCATCTTTCAAGCCAAGATTTGCAAATCGACAGCCTTGGATTTGAGACTTTCAAGATTGAAGAAGGTGATACTTTGTTTATAATGAAATAATACTTCTTAGTTTATCTTAAGTCCGGACCCATTCGAGACCAATCCCAAGAGGAAGCCGCCAAGATTCAAGAAGGCCATATGAAGCATATGAACCAATTAGACGAAGATGGACTTCTTTGCATTGCTGGTCCGATGGGTGACGATGGAGATACAAGAGGAATTATGATTAGTCAGGCCTACCCTAGAGCAGGTTCAGCAGATGATGGATAATGACCCAGCGGTCATTGCAGGAAGATTAACTATAGAGATTCATCCTTGGTGGGGTGCAGTGGGTAGTAAGTTGCATTAGTATTATCTCGCTTCCGCAAATGTGGTGAGGGAATCAAAATAGATCCTTTTATTAAAAAAAAAAATCACAATCCTTTCCCTAGTGACAACTCTTCAATTGTTTTGTCAACAAAACAATTTGTAATTTCCCATAATTCTTCGTGTTCTGCAAAGGCTTATTTTAGAATAAGAATCAGTAAAGACTTTTCATACTAAAATCTTAATTGGATCAATAAATTAATCTTGTATCTCCGACGACATTAAACCAAGCAAACCAAAAAATATTATGCCCTGGAAGCCTCGCCAAATATTTGCCGTAAGGCGAGATCATGTTATCCTCCTCCACAACCCATTCCTTTTTATCAGCATCCAATAATTTTCCATTTCGATAAGAATGAAATTTGATTCCTTGTGATTCGTAAGCTCTTGTCAATCCATCCTTTTTAGTGATGACTAAAAATTCTGTCTCGGCAATCTCCCCTTGGTAAATATTTTCTTTCTTCAAATAATCTATTGAAATCGCAATAGGGTCACCTTTGTAACCATCTATCTTTAAAACAAAAACTTCATCTTTCTTTTTAAGTCGACCATCCATCTCGGGAACTGGGAACATAATCTCATCAGTTGCATAATAGGAGCGATAAGCCTCTCCTTCATCATAGTTTCGCTCGTGTCCCGTTTCCAATGATAAGACCTCAGTGCCAGGATGCATATTTTCCACTGCTTCCAGCTTGTTGCAATAACCGGATAACTATCCAGTTTAATATTCTTATCTACCAAAGGACCAACAACTGGTTTACCTTCGATTGTACTCCAAAGTGATTGTGTTTTTTGATCATACATCAATTTATTAGATCGATACAAAAATCCACTTGTACCTAAATTATGAAACTCACCCTCATGCGTCATATTGTAAGCGATGACTGTCCCACACAATGTACAGTGCACTCCTACAATTTTATACTCTCCAAATGAATCAACAAACAATTCATGCCAAGCAAGAATCCTCTTTGGATAGGCTCTTGCAATTCCATTTATATAAATGCCAAAAACAACATTGTCATCATCCAAGTATATTTCTTCTCCTGCACTTATCATCTTTGGATATCTCAATGGAGGTATTCCATCTTGCTTTACCCCACCCCACAATATTTCATCAAATTTAATACTTGCAAGATCGTGCCTTCCTTCAAAATATCTTTCAAACTTTGGATCAATATATTGATATAAATTGGCTTTTAGTTCGGGATAAAATGCTGCTGACTCAAAGTTATTACCCCACACCCATTCCAAACCATCATAATAATTGCTTACCTTTCCTCCACTTTTTTCTTCTAACAATTTCTTAGTTGCATCAAGAAGAAAATTATCTTTTATCAATCTTATCATCTCAAGAAAAGGAGCATAGTATTGATCAGACCAATTATTGGATATCTTATTTAAAATTTCTAGCTGCTCAATTTGTTCAACAGAAAATAACTGTAGAAAACCCTCCAAACCTATAGAATCCATTTTGTGGTCAATTCTAGAAGCTTCATTTGCGGAAGCTAAATCTAATTGGGCTTGAACCAAACTCATGAATGGAAAAAAAGAAATAAGTATGACTAATAACGAGCGATACATTAATAGCATATTATACTAAAATGCACATTTAGATTGCAGTACAGAAGACTTTTAGCTTAAATTAATTTACAACTTATGGAAATCTACTACTAAACCCATCTAGATTAGAACGTCCATAATCATACTTCAGGAAATTCAAGTTGGAGTTGCTCACTCCAATGAAGAAACTATAGGTTCCTCTACTCGGTGCCCAACTAAAACGCATATCCCAACAATGTAGATTTCTGCTCAACTGAAAGGTTGGATATACCAATTTATCATTTTTAAAATCATAAGAAATATTACCTAGAGTAAGCTTCCATTTTTCTGTCAAAGGAATCGTCCCCGACAGCCTGAGGGTGTTGGCTCTCAGCGTATTCTCTCGCAAACCTTTTTCCGTGGTAAAATTATATTGAACATCATGATTCAAGGTCAAACTTTCAAACCAACTGGCTAAACTAATGGGTTCGTAACCTGTTTTTTTATCGTTGTTTCCTCGAGAATCATTGCTTTCTTTTTTCTCATTTTTTTTATTGATAAAACTTATAATCTGCTTCACTTTTATACCTGTTGTAAGCTTCACAAAGGCATCGTCAAATCTTAAGGCTTCAAGTGGGTTTCCATCATATACAAACTGATCAACTCTTCCATTTTCTAGTTCTTTATAAGGGTCAAATCTTAGTCCAAAAGTAAATGTCGAAATTCCATTAAACATTCTAGATGTCCCTCCCAAAGTCGGCTGTTTAAATTGAAATGAATCGACTGCTACATTGTAACCACTGGAAAAATTTAAGTTATCCAATAACTTTATTTTCTTCTCAGTAGAATCCTTTCTTGAATAATATTTCATTTCGACTGTTCCCCCAAACGCGAAGTCTACCCTCCCTTGTAAATCTTGTAGGCCAGGCACCGAAATGGCCGCTCTTTCAAATGGAGAATAAGCAGTAAAGTCATCAGGTTCAGTTCCAGTTATTAATCTTTCTTCGTACGCATCACGTGTATCGCGAGCGTAAGTAAAATCCAATCTTGGCTTTATCGTATGCCTATAGCCTCTAAACCAACCACGAGTAGCGGGAAGACTTGCAAATACCTGTGTATTGATGGATGTTCCAATTCTATAGTCATAATATTGAGTTAATCCTTTTTGATAACTAGAATTTATTCGTGCAATTCCACTTGTATCTACCTCAAGTTCCTTCAACCTACTTTGGAATAAGTAATTTGCATTTGCAGTTGCAGAAGGAACAATATTAAAATATTTCAATACTCTAAATGAGGCCCCAGCACTAGCTGAGTTTCCAACACCAGATCGCAATTCATCCCAAACTTCATTTGTCAAAAATATTGAATCAGTTGTCGACACCGAGTTTTTAAAATCTGAATTATATTTTATGTTGATTTTTTCATACCATTTCTCATCTGTCCCACTTGCATTTTTTCTTTTAAATGGATAAATTGTATTCATCCTTAATTGTATATCAGGAAAGGTTACATCGATTGTTTCTTGAGCAGTATTCTGTCTATGCCTAAATGCTGCACTAAAAGTGAATGGCGTTCTAGGTAATGAATGAGAAAAGGAGAAATTAGAAGTATATACGTTATTCAACACTGAATTTGCATCATTATAGACGGTAGCAGAATAAGAGTTTAACTGAAAATTGACACTACCACCGATTTTCATATATGGGTGAGCCTTTGCATCTTGGCTGTGATTAATACCTACAGCAAAACTTCTATTAGGGATTAAAAATGCTTCTGAGTTTTCTTCAAATCTGTTGTTGTACCTCAAGGTAATTCCACCATTATATTTATACTTTTTTTTGTAATTAGAAGTTACGTTGATTCCGTGTGTACCGTTTGTATAATAATCCCCTTTTATAATAAGGTTTATATAATCATTCAAAGGAAAATACCAACCCATTCCCTCAAACCCAAATCCTTTATCAGGGGAATATCTGTAATCATCCGGAAAAATAAAACCAGTGCTTTCACCATCAGTGAGTGGAAAGAATCCAAATGGTAGCCAAAGAGGCGTTGGTACTCCAGCTAATTCCAAATTAGAAGGACCTATCACCGCGACTCGATTCGTTACCACCTTCATTTTACTTGCCCTTATTCCAAAATGTGGATCAGGATGATTACAAGAGGTAATTACTGCATCCTTATTATATATTATATCTCTGTCATTCAAGGAATCTTGACCACCACTTACATACTTTGTTTTTGATCCATGGACATACAAACCACTTTCTGTTGTTATTGCATCATATACAATTCCTTTTTTCTTTTTGAAGTTGTATTGGAGTTTATCATAAGTAAATGTTCTTTCCCCATCATCAAAAGTGGGCAGTTGAATATCATGTCCGTGTTCATCTTTGATTGAGAAAGCTGAGGCAATATCTTTTTCCATGTCGAATATGATATATCCAGCGCTTAGCTTCATTTGCTCATAATTGACATAGGCATCTCCATAAAGATGCATTGATCCCGTTTTATGGTCATACCATTGTGTATCCTGGGCCCCATAATTTATGATAGCATCTAAGGAATCTTTCGATATTCTTACTGGCTCCACAGGGTCTGTTAAAATTGGGTTAAAAAGGGAATCTGGACCTGTTGACTCTGGTTTCCCCTTGATTGCTGATGTATCGCTAACTATCTCAGTATCAGTACTATCGGGTAATACCTGTGCGTGAATATATGTGGGAAACACATATATTACAATTATTAATACTATGTAATTACTTAATTTCAAATAAGTTAGCTATTTTTATAGCCGTATTGCAATAATACGAAACTCTCTATAATGAAACTACACACACGCTTGTCTCTCATAGGCATATCGCTATTGTTATGCTTTTTGTTGGCTATAAATTCTAATATATACGCTTTTGATGATTTATATCCCGTAGCCAACTCAAACGAGGTAGATATCCCTAACCCAAAGGTGCTTATCGTCATTGATCCAGGTCATGGGGGTTACGATAAAGGTTGTAGTGGGGCTAGACATCATGAAAAGGATGTAAATCTAGAAATTGCAAAAAAATTACACTCAATTCTTCAAAATTCATCTTCACACTTTGATATTATCTTAACGAGAGAAAACGATGATTTTATATCTCTTGAAAAAAGAATTCATATAGCTAATCAAAATAAAGCAGACTTATTCATTTCAATTCATTGTAATTCACTCGAAAAAGGGCACGCAACAGGATCAGAAACTCATATAGCTGGATTAAATTTTGTCCATGCTGACCAAAAAGAATATTTGCAAAGACATAACTTTATTGATCAAGCCGCACTGGAAGAAATCAAAAAACATCAGTTGTCTAAGCCAGAAAAGATGATTGTATTGAAAAATAGTTTAGATCTTGCTGCCGCTGTGCATGAATCACTCAGTGCTCGATTACCATATAAAAGTAGAGGAGTTAAAGAATCTGGATTCACTGTTCTTAAGTTTTTGAAGATGGCCGGAGTTTTGGTTGAAGTTGGATTTTTATCCAATAAAAATCAGGAAGCATACATGAGCTCAAATGAAGGAGAAAATAAAATCGCATCTACCTTATCGGAGGCAATTCAAAATTATATTGTTGAAGCAGATCTTGTTAGATTAAAACAAGACGCATACAATCGATTCTACAATCAATTTCAATCTCCAATGGAATTTGACCAAAATACTTATAGTGTCGAATTATTATTGACTGAGCACACTCCACTACTCTATTTTGAGCCACGATGGGATGAATTGGAATCTATCTATGTTATCAAGAAAGGTAATTTTTACCACTACAGAACAGGTTATTTTACCAATTTTCAAGCTGCTCAAAATTCACTACCAAATCTGAATGCCTTAGGCTTCAAAAATTTAACAATTGTAGAGGTTCCACCTAAAAATTAACAATGATCTATCATAAGACGTCTATTGTTATTAAATAGCTTATTTTTGTAATATCAATTTTAAATAATCAAAAACACTAATATTCCATTTGATAAGGGGATTTGATTCAGTTGAAATATGAAAAGAGAAATTAAACTAGGTATACTCACCATTGTAACAATTGCAGTTTCGATTTGGGGGTACAAATATTTAAAAGGGAAGAACGTTTTTAGCGATGTCAAAATCATTAAAGTAAAATTTGATGAGGTGTCTAGTTTAGAGATCGCTTCCCCCGTGGCCATAAAAGGATTTAAAGTCGGTTCTGTACTAGAATTTGAAATCGATCGAGAGAATGTCAATAATATCATTGTGACATTTGACATTGAAGGCGATATTCCAATTCCTAAAAACACCGTTGCTGTTTTAAAAAGTGAGGGTGTAATGGGTGGACGCTATATTGAACTAGTCTTTTCTGAAATCTGCAACGGTAATAATTGCCTCGAGAGTGGTGATCTTGTAAGTGGTCAGACAGCCGGAATGCTCTCTAGTTTTGTTTCGGAATCTGAATTAGATAGTTATGTATCCAGACTGGGTACGAGTATGGATACTATTATTGGCAGATTGAGTAATATGGACGATAACAATCCATTAAATACTACCGTAAGGAATTTAGAGGAGGCAATGATCAATATGAATAAAATCACTATCAGGATAAATTCTATGTTAGGTGCCACAACTGATAATGTTGCTAGAACAATGGAAAACCTTGATCGTATTAGCAAGAATCTTGCTGACAATAATGACATGATCAATCAAGTGCTTGGTAACCTTGCAGGAATAACAAAGGAAATTAAAGAATCAGAAATTTCTGGTACAATCGCTTCCGCAAATGGCACCCTGCAAAATACCGATAAGACCATACAAGAACTTAAGTTATTGATAGAAAATACTCAAAGTACAGTCAGTGGTTTGACTGATGTAGTATCAAAACTTGGAAGTGGTGGTGGATCGATTTCTAAGCTTTTAAACGACGGAGAACTTTATGACAATTTAAATAGCACAAGTAAGAATTTAGATTTCTTTCTTCAGGATCTAAGATTGAATCCTGACAGGTATGTCAAAGTATCCGTGTTTGGTAAAAAGAACAAATCTGGATATGTATTACCCGATGATGATCCAGCAGACCAGGACTAAATTCTAAGCAGCCTTGCTCATGTAAAGTCTTCTATACTTTCTGATATCCTTAAAGGAAACCATTTTCTTATTTTCTTCATCCCAAAGTTTGTTCTTGTAAAGCTCCAAACTTTTGAAGAAGGTAATCTCTGTTACGTACTTATTTAGAATTGGGTTCTCCTTATAGCATTTTGGCAAGTTATAGTTTGGTATCAAACTGCTTAAGTGATGAATATGGTGGTATCCAATGTTACCAGTCAACCAATGCCATACTCTCGGCAATTTGTAATATGAGCTTCCCTTTATTGAGGCAATTAGGAAATCCCATTTGCCTTTCCACTCCATGTAAGATTCCTCATGCTGATGTTGAACATAGAAAAACCAAAATGCAATAATTCCAAAAAAGAATATCAAGGAGAGTTGAATCAATAAAAACTTCTGCCAACCAATTAAGATCGCGAGAAAAGCATAAACGCCAACAATCAACAAATTATTAAGAATCTGATATATAGTTACTTTTTTATTCTTCGCAAACTCCTTATTAAATCTGTTTGTAACAAGCATATAGTAGACAGGAGCAATTACAAAGAGCACAAATGGGTTTCTCCATATTCTATATACCATTCTTTTGAATCGTGGCTTCGCTAAATATTCTCTTACTGTTAATGTAGGGATATCTCCTACATCTCTTACTTCCAATTGCCCATTGTGACCATGGTGATAGTTGTGCACCCTAGCCCAATACTTGTATGGAACTGCACAGAATACACTGCAAACCGATCCTACAAAATCATTAAGCTTTTTTGAACTAAAAAATGATTGGTGTCCACAATCATGTTGGATGATAAAAATTCTAACCAGAAAGAAAGCATTGATTATCAATAGTGGAATAGAAATAAAAAGTGACCAATCTAGGCTGAAATAGGTCAAAATCCAAAGACCAATATAAGGACCAAAGGAATTAACGATTTGAATAGTCGCTTTTTTCGCATCAGCTATTTGATACTTTGCTACAATGCTCTTCCAGTTCTTTAAGGATTCCTTTATTTGTTTATCAGAATATGCGCTCATAATAAAACCTGCTTTTTACAAAAATACGGAATATTAGCACAAAAAAAAGAGGAAGATAAACACTTCCTCTTTTTGTATCTGTATAATGTATTTTTTGACTATTCTTCTACTTCAACTTCTTCCTCTACTACTTCTTCGATTTTCTTTGGAGTAACGATCATACCATTAAACTCTTTAAATCCAGTACCTGCTGGAATGTTCTTACCTGATATTACGTTTTCCTTCAATCCTTGTAAAGTATCCTTCTTAGCTGCAATTGCTGCTGTACTTAGTACTTTAGTCGTTTCTTGGAATGATGCTGCAGAAATCCAGCTGTTAGTTCCTAGAGATGATCTTGTAATACCTTGAAGCAATGGTTTCGAAGTTGCTGGTACCGCATTTCTATACGATACAATCTTCTTATCATTTCTCTTAAGGTAAGAGTTCTCCTCTCTGATCTGTCTTAGCTCAACAAGCTGACCCTTTCTTAATTTAGAAGATTCTCCTTCATCAGTGATTATATACTTATCATATATATAATCATTCTGTACTAAGAACTCAATCTTGCCAATAGGCTCTCCTTCTAAGAATATAGTATCACCTGCATCTTCAATTTCAACTCTTCTCATCATTTGTCTAACGATAACTTCAATATGTTTATCGTTAATTCCAATCCCTTGAGAACGATATACTTCTTGGATACCATTTACAAGATATTTCTGAACTGCAAAAGGCCCTGATATAGTCAAGATATCAAATGGAGAAATAGATCCATCTGAAAGTTGAGTTCCTGCTTTTACGAAATCATCCTCTTGAACCAAAATCAATTTAGATTTTCCAATTAAGTATTTGTGTTTTTGATTCGTTTTTTGATCTTCAACAAAAACCTCTTGGTTACCTCTCTTAATCTTTCCGAAAGAGACAATTCCATCGATAGCAGAAATAACTGCTGGATTAGAAGGATTTCTTGCTTCAAATAATTCCGTAACTCTTGGAAGACCACCGGTAATATCCGTCAGCTTTCCTAGCTTTCTTGGAATCTTTACAATCCTTTCACCCGCTACAACTGAACCTCCATTTTCTACAGTCACATATGCTCCTACCGGTAAGTTGTATGATTTTACTTCATTACCTTTTTTATCTAAGATTTTTATTCCAGGAATTACCTTTTTGTTCTTAGTTTCAGTAACAACGATATCAACGTTACCTGTTTGCTCATCTATTTCTTTTCTATATGTATCTCCTTCAACCAAATCACTAAATTCTACAATACCTCCAAACTCTGAAATAATTGCAGAGTTAAATGGATCCCACTGAGAGATAACATCTCCTTTCTTTATAGTTTGACCTTCTTTTACCATTAGGTTAGAAGCATAAGTAATGTGAGTCGACGAATAAACCTTCTTAGTTTCTGGGTCTACAATTTTAATTTCTCCAGATCTTGAAAGCACAACGGTTGCTGATTTAGCACCATCTTTATATTCAATAGTCTTAATCGAATCAAACTCTAAAACACCGTCAAACTTTGATACAAATTCAGACTCTGACTGACTTACTGATGCGATACCCCCAACGTGGAAGGTTCTCAAAGTCAACTGTGTACCCGGCTCTCCAATACTCTGTGCAGCTACAATTCCTACTGCATCTCCATTTTCAGCAATTCTATTTACCGTAAGGTTGGTTCCATAACATTTTCTACAAACACCGTTTGTTGACTCACATGTCAGTACTGATCTTATTAAAATAGATTCTATATCAGCTTCTTCAATAGCATCGGCAAGATCCTCTGAAATAAACTGACCTGCAGAAATAATTATGTCGCCAGTTTCTGGATGAGCAATATCTTGCAGTGCAAATCTTCCTTTAATTCTGTCTGCTAAAGACTCTACAACTTTATCATTTTCTTTAAATGCTGTAGCCTCAATTCCTCTCAAGGTATCACAATCATCTTCTGTGATGATCACATCCTGAGAAACATCCACCAGCCTTCTTGTCAAATAACCTGCATCGGCAGTTTTCAAGGCTGTATCGGCAAGACCCTTTCTTGCACCGTGAGTAGATATAAAGTAATCCTGAATTGATAGTCCATCCAAGAAATTAGAAAGAATTGGATTTTCAATAATTGATCCTCCTGTATCTCCTGATTTTCTTGGTTTTGCCATCAAACCTCTTAATCCACACAACTGCTTAATCTGTTGCTTTGATCCCCTTGCACCAGAGTCAAGCATCATATACACTGAATTAAATCCATCTTTATGTGCAGCTAATTCTGCCATAAGGTTTTCAGTAATTTTGTTATCCGCGTATGTCCACTTATCAATCACTTGGTTATATCTCTCATTAGGAGTAATCAAACCTAGATTATAACTCTCCCAAACTTCGTCAACTTCATTTTGAGCTTCGATTAGCGTCTTCTCTTTAATTGAAGGATTTATTAAATCTCCCAAGTTAAAAGAAAGACCACCTTTAAATGACCAATAGAAACCAAGGTCTTTGATGTGGTCAAGGAAAGTTGCAGTCGTAGGGAAATCAGTTCTCTTTATGATATCACTAATTACCTTTTTCAAATTCTTCTTTGAAAGAACTTGATTGATGTATGGTACGGTAAGAGGAACTCTTTCATTAAATAGAATCTTTCCTACTGTAGTATCAATCAACTTTTGCTCAAATCCATCACCTTCTTCATTTTCTACTCTTGCTCTCACCTTTACATTTGCATGCAAGTCGGCTTTGCCTTCATTGTAAGCTATGATTGCTTCTTCTGCAGAATAGAATGTCATTCCTTGACCAAGAGGAGTCTTTGAAGATCCTTCTGGGTAAGACTTCGTCAAATAATAAAGCCCAAGTACCATATCCTGAGAAGGAAGTGTTATTGGTGATCCATTCTGAGGATTCAACATATTGTGACAAGCTAGCATCAGTACTTGAGCTTCAAGAACTGCAGCTTGACTCAATGGAACGTGAACGGCCATCTGGTCGCCATCAAAATCGGCGTTAAATGCACCACAAACTAAAGGGTGTAATCTAATCGCTTTACCTTCTATCAAAATTGGCTGGAAAGCCTGTATTGATAATCTGTGAAGAGTCGGGGCTCTGTTCAATAAAATTGGATGCCCTTTCAATATATTTTCTAGAATCTCCCAAATAATTGGGTCTTTTCTATCAACTAATTTCTTTGCAGACTTCACTGTTTTAACAATACCTCTTTCGATTAATTTCTTAATTACGAAAGGCTTAAACAATTCAGATGCCATACCTTTTGGTAGCCCACACTCATGAAGTTTTAGATTAGGACCTACGACAATTACGGAACGGCCAGAATAATCAACCCTTTTTCCTAATAGATTTTGTCTAAACCTTCCTTGCTTACCTTTCAAGATATCAGAAAGTGATTTTAATGATCTACCACCTTCAGCTTTTACAGCATTTGACTTTCTTGAGTTATCAAACAATGAATCGACAGCCTCTTGTAGCATCCTTTTCTCATTTCTAAGGATTACTTCTGGTGCCTTGATTTCCAATAGTCTTTTAAGACGATTGTTTCTGATAATAACTCTTCTGTATAAGTCATTCAAATCAGAACTTGCAAATCGCCCACCATCAAGAGGGACCAATGGTCTCAATTCTGGTGGTATTACTGGAAGATAATCGATGATAGTCCACTCAGGTCTATTTTCGATTTCTTTCTGCCCTTCTCTAAATGCTTCTACAACTCTTAATCTCTTAAGTGCCTCAGATTTTCTTTGCTGTGAAGTTTCAGTTGCTGCTGAATGTCTCAGGTCATATGATAAATCATCTAACTGAGTACGCATCAATAGTTCTCTCACAGCATCAGCTCCCATTTTAGCTATAAACTTATTTGGGTCTGTATCTTCAAGCATTTGATTTTCTTTTGGAAGAGAGTCTAATACTTCAAAGTATTCTTCTTCCGTAAGCAAATCTTTCATTTCCAATTCTCCTTCCTTTGCACCAGGTTGGATTACCGCATATCTTTCATAATAGATGATTGACTCCAATTTCTTAGAAGACAATCCTAAAAGATATCCAATCTTGTTTGGTAGTGATTTGAAGAACCAAATATGTACAACAGGAACAACCAATTTAATGTGTCCCATTCTTTCTCTTCTTACCTTCTTCTCTGTTACTTCTACACCACATCTATCACATACAATTCCTTTGTATCTGATTCTCTTATACTTTCCACAGTAACATTCATAATCTTTAACCGGACCAAAAATTCTTTCACAGAACAAACCATCTCTTTCAGGCTTATAAGTTCTGTAATTAATCGTTTCTGGTTTTAGTACTTCACCAAATGATCTTTCTAGAATGTCATCCGGAGATGTCAAGCTAATTCTGATAGAATCAAAAGATCTTTGAGTGTGACTTTTTTTCTTAAACGCCATATTATTTATAATGAGTTTAGGTTAATCAAATTTTACATCTAGTGCTAATCCTCTTAGCTCATGAACCAGTACGTTGAATGATTCAGGAATACCTGGCTCAGGTAAATTATCTCCTTTAACAATCGCCTCGTAAGTTTTAGCCCTTCCTATAATATCATCCGATTTCAATGTCAATAATTCTCTAAGAATATTAGAAGCACCAAATGCCTCCAATGCCCATACCTCCATCTCTCCAAATCTCTGTCCACCAAACTGTGCTTTACCACCTAATGGTTGCTGAGTAATCAAAGAGTAAGGTCCAATGGATCTTGCATGCATCTTGTCGTCAACCATATGTGAAAGTTTCAACATGTAGATAATTCCTACTGTTGCTTCCTGGTGAAATTTATCTCCAGTTTCACCATCAAATAGTGTTGTTTGACCTAATGTTGGAAGATCTGCTTTTTTGATATAAGAATCTATTTGCTCCAAACTTGCTCCATCAAAAATCGGTGTGGCAAACTTTAAGTCAAGCTTCTGACCAGCCCAACCTAGAACTGTTTCGAAAATCTGTCCAAGATTCATCCTTGAAGGTACACCTAGTGGATTCAGTACGATGTCAACTGGAGTTCCATCAGCAAGGAATGGCATATCTTCACTTCTTACAATCTTTGCAACAATTCCCTTGTTTCCATGTCTACCGGCAAGCTTATCTCCTACTTTCAGTTTTCTTTTCTTAGCCATATATACTTTAGCTAATTTTAAAACTCCAGCAGGTAGCTCATCTCCAATACTAATGTTGAACTTTTCTCTTTTATATCTTCCAATTTCCTCGTTCAACTTTATTGTATAGTTGTGCAATAAAGTCGCAACTGATTTATTGGTCTCATCCTCTTTGGTCCAGTTTGAATAATCTATATCGTTGTATTCGATATTCTTAAGAACCTTCTGAGAGAATTTTGTCCCCTTTGAAATCAACTCAACATTGTAGATTGTTCTTACACCTTCAGAAACTTTTCCTTTTGTAAGTACCATCAATTTATCAACCAATTTCGTTTTAAGCTCATTGACTGATATTGCATGAGAATCATCAAGTTTAGAAAGCAATTCTTTCTCCTGCACCTTTTGAAGTTTGTCTTTTTTCGCTCTTGCAAATAATTGCTTCCCGATAATGACTCCTTCAGTAGACGGCTTCGCCTTCAATGATGCATCTTTTACATCACCAGCTTTATCTCCAAAGATTGCTCTAAGAAGTTTTTCTTCAGGTGTTGGATCTGATTCCCCTTTAGGTGTAATCTTACCAATTAAGATATCACTTTCTTTTACCCAAGCACCTACTCTTATGATTCCATTTTCATCAAGATCCTTTGTAGCATCTTCACTTACATTAGGAATATCATTTGTAAGTTCCTCTTCTCCAAGCTTCGTATCTCTAACTTCTAATTCAAAGTTTTCAATATGAATTGAAGTAAAGATATCCTCTCTAACAACTCTTTGGTTCAATACAATTGCATCCTCAAAGTTGAATCCTTTCCAAGGCATAAATGCTACAAGTAGGTTTTGACCAATTGCCAATTCTCCTTTTTCTGTTGCATAACCATCACAAAGCAATGATCCTTTTTTCACTCTCTCCCCTTTTATAACAATAGGTTTAAGATTGATACAAGTCCCTTGGTTTGTTCTATGGAACTTAATCAGAGGATACGTCTTTTCATTGCTTTCAAATGAAACAATATTTTCCGCTTCTGATCTATCATATTTAATGACAATCTTATTTGCATCTACATACTCAACTACTCCATCTCCTTCTGCATTGATCAACATTCTAGAATCTTGAGCCACTTTAGCTTCAATCCCTGTTCCCACAATTGGAGACCTTGGCCTTACTAAAGGTACTGCTTGACGCTGCATGTTAGATCCCATAAGGGCTCTGTTTGCATCATCGTTTTCAAGGAAAGGAATAAGAGATGCAGAAACCCCTACAATTTGGTTTGGAGCTACATCCATGTATTCTACTTCCTCTGGATTTAGTAAAGGAAAATCACCATGTTCTCTTGACTTAATTCTATCTACCAGGAATGCTCCTTTTTCATCAATCGGAGCGTTGGCTTGTGCAATCTTTGCATAATCCTCTCCTTCTGCGCTCAAATAAACTGGCGCATTCTTAACACTAACCTTTCCTTTATTTACTTTTCTGTATGGTGTTTCTAAGAACCCCATTTTGTTCACTTTTGCGTGCACACATAAGGTTGATATCAAACCAATGTTTGGTCCCTCCGGTGTTTCAATTGTACACAGTCTACCATAGTGACTATAGTGAACATCTCTTACCTCAAAACCTGCTCTTTCTCTTGATAAACCTCCTGGTCCAAGTGCTGAAATTCTTCTCTTATGAGTTATTTCTGAAAGGGGATTGGTTTGATCTAAGAATTGAGATAATTGTGAGGTACCGAAAAACGAATTAATAACTGAAGAAAGTGTTCTCGCATTGATCAAGTCAATTGGAGTAAATACCTCGTTATCTCTTACATTCATTCTTTCTCTAATCGTTCTTGCCATTCTAGCAAGTCCCACTCCAAACTGAGCGTACAACTGTTCTCCAACAGTTCTAATTCTACGATTAGAAAGGTGATCTATATCATCTAATTCAGCTTTCTGATTGATTAGATCAACCAAATATTGAACGATTGCAATAATATCTTCTTTAGTCAAAACTTGATTTTCGATTGGAATTTCAAGTTTCAACTTTCTATTGATTTTATATCTACCTACTTCTCCTAGATTATATCTTTTGTTTGAGAAGAAAAGCTTATCAATAATTCCTCTTGCTGTTTCTTCATCAGGTGGATCTGATCCTCTAAGTTGACGGTATATATGTTGTACTGCTTCTATTTCAGAACTAGAAGGATCCTTCTGTAAGGTTTGATAGATGATTGAGTAATCCTTATCATCTTCACCCGGTGCTCTTTCTTTTTGAAGGATTACAGTTTCAACATCTGCTTTTTTGATGAGCTCCATATTGGCTTCATCCAAAGTATCATCTCTTTCGAGAATGATTTCATTTCTTTCGATCGTTACAACTTCTCCAGTATCCTCATCCACAAAATCTTCGATCCATTTTCTTAGAACTCTGGCAGCTAGTTTTCTACCTGCTGCTTTTTTAAATTTAGCAGAGCTAACTTTTATCTCTTCAGAAAGTCCGAATATTTCTAGAATATCTTTATCGGAATCATATCCGATTGCTCTCAATAAAGTGGTAACAGGGAATTTTTTCTTTCTGTCGATGTATGTGTACATGACATTATTAATATCAGTAGCAAATTCCATCCAAGCTCCCTTAAAAGGAATAACTCTTGCCGAATACAGTTTTGAACCGTTCGGGTGGAAATTAAGACTAAAAAATACACCTGGAGATCTATGTAACTGACTTACTACTACTCTTTCTGCACCATTGATTACGAAAGTTCCTTTTGGAGTCATGTATGGAATGTTTCCTAAGAATACATCCTGTACAATTGTTTCGAAATCTACATGTTCTTCATCATTACAAGAAAGCCTAAGCTTAGCTTTTAGAGGTACACTATAGGTAAGACCTCTTTGCATACACTCAGTGATTGTATATCTTGGAGGATCTATAAAGTAATCAAGGAATTCTAATACAAAGATGTTTCTCGCATCTGTGATTGGAAAGTTCTCTTGAAAAACTCTAAACAGACCTTCATTTCCTCTGTTTTCGGGTGTTGTTTCTAATTGAAAAAATTCTTGAAATGATTTCAACTGGATTTCCAACAAATCTGGTGAAGCATCTGAAACTTGGATTTTCCCAAAGTTTACTCTTTCTACCAGATTTCGCTCGTTAACCTTTATTGACATTCGAGATAGAAGTTTTAATTATCAAATTAAATGTTGAACTGCTAAGTTCTATTCGCGACTAAAACAAGAATAGGCCTAACCATCCTAAAGAATGGTTAAGCCAATATATCTTGATATGTAAGGTGATTCAATTGTTGCTATAGTTGATTTACTTTAATTCAACTTCAGCTCCAGCACCTTCTAATGCTGCTTTAATTGATTCTGCGTCTGCAGTAGGTACACCTGATTTGATTACACCTGGTGCTCCGTCCACTAATTCCTTAGCTTCCTTCAAACCTACTCCTAAAAGAGTTTTTACTTCTTTTACTACAGCTAGCTTAGCGCTACCTGCTGAGTTAAGCATAATATCAAATTCTGTTTTTGCTTCTGCGGCGTCTCCGCCTCCGCCTCCGCCACCTGCAGCAGCAACTGCAACTGCAGCAGCAGCAGGCTCGATACCGTGCTCTTCTTTAAGTATCTCAGCTAGTTCGTTAACCTCTTTTACGGTTAAGCCTACTAACTGATCAGCGAATGATTTTAAATCTGCCATATTGTTAATAACTTTTTTTGTCTTGAAAAATAAATTTATAATTAAGTGCTTGGAAGCAAATTATTCTGGGCGGTCTGCCAAAGTTTTTATTAAACCTGCTAAAGTGCTGCCACCTGACTTAAGTGCGCTAATAACATTTTTAGGAGGAGATTGTAGAAGTGCGATAATATCGCCTATAACTTCCTCTTTTGATTTAATTGACTTCAGTTCCTTTAGTGATTCATCTCCTATATAAACTGCAGTATCTATGTAAGCAGCTTTAAGCATTGGCTTCTCGCCTTCTTTACCTCTAAATTCTGTGAACACTTGAGCAGGAGCTTTTGCCACCTGTGTAAAAAATATTGAAGTAGGGCCTTTCAACGAATCGTAAATTTCTTCGTAGCCTCCTCCTTCTATTGATTCAAGAGCTTTCTTGATCAAAGTATTTTTAGCAACCTTCATTTCTATTCCATTCTCAAAGCACTTAGCTCTAAGAGTATTCACTTCTTCTACAGTTAATCCTGCAGAATCAGCAATATAGAAATATGTTGAGTTTTCAAATTTCTCCTTAAGGTTAGCTATCTCGGTCGTTTTTTGTTCCTTTTTCATTTCAATCTTATCTTAAGGATTAATTAAATGCTTTTTGTATCAATAGAAATACCTGGGCTCATTGAAGATGCCACAGAAACCGTTTTCATATAAGCTCCTTTTGCGGAAGCGGGCTTAAGCTTTTCGATAACATTCAAAAGCTCTTGCGCATTTTCGGTTAATTTTTCTGAAGTAAAAGAAACTCTTCCAACTGGAGCATGGATGATTCCATACTTATCTACTCTAAAGGCAATCTTACCTTTTTTCACTTCCTCAACAGCTTGACCAACGTTAGGAGTAACGGTTCCAGACTTTGGGTTAGGCATTAGTCCTCTTGGTCCAAGAATTCTACCAATCCTACCAATTTTTGCCATTACATCTGGTGCAGCAACAATTACGTCGATTTCTGTCCAACCTTGTGAGATCTTATTGATGTATTCATCAAGACCTACGAAGTCAGCTCCAGCAGCAGTTGCTTCAGCTTCTTTATCTGCATTACACAGTACTAAAACTTTTTTTGATTTACCGGTTCCGTGAGGTAAGGTCGTTGTTCCTCTAATTGCTTGGTCAGCTTTTTTGGGATCAACTCCTAGTCTTATATGGAGGTCAACAGAAGCATCAAATTTTGCAGTGTTTACTTCTTTAATTAACTGCATTGCTTCTGATAGAGGATAATTTTTTGAACTATCCACTTTGGCTTCGGCAGCCTTTCTTTTTTTGGTCAGTTTGGCCATTATAAAATATTTAAGGTGCAAACGGAATAGTTATACAATTCCTCCCTTGTTAAAAAAATTATGCCTCCCAAGGAGGAGTACCATTTACCAACAATCCCATGCTTCTTGCTGTACCTGCTACCATTTTCATAGCAGATTCAATTTTGAATGCATTAAGATCTGGCATTTTATCTTCAGCGATAGCTTTTACTTGATCCCAAGTAACAGTACCAACTTTGTCCCTATTAGGAACAGATGAACCTTTCTTTAGTTTCGCAGCTTCTAAAAGCTGAACTGCAGCAGGAGGTGTTTTAATGATAAATTCAAATGATTTATCTTTAAAAACTGTGATTACAACTGGAAGTACCTTTCCTTGCTGCTCCTGTGATTTTGCATTAAATCTTTTACAGAACTCCATGATGTTAACACCCTTGGCTCCTAATGCAGGACCAACTGGTGGTGATGGGTTTGCTTGCCCACCTCTAACCTGAAGTTTTATAAAACCATCTACTTCTTTAGCCATTATTCTGGTTTATTGTGATTTTTCTACTTGCATAAAATTCAACTCCACTTCTGTCCCTCTTCCGAAAATCTTTACTATAACTTTTAGTTTCTTTTTCTCTTCGTTTACCTCTTTGATGTCCCCTACAAATTCATTAAACGGACCATCAATTATTTTTACTGATTCTCCAACGATGAATGGTTCCAAAAGTGCTTCTGCCATGTCACTACTTTCATCAACCTGACCCAACATCCTATTAGCTTCTGATGGCTGCATTGGAATCGGTTTGTTTCTCCCTAAAAAATGAATCACGTTATTCAATCCTGTGATTCCTTGGATTATTTCACCACTTAATTTTTCAGGAATAGCTTCAATCAAAATATATCCAGGAAGGATATTTCTTTCAAGAATTACTTTCTTTCCATTTCTGATTTTATATACTTTTTCAGCTGGTACTAAAACCTGTGTGACAACTGTGTCCCATTTGTTTCTTGAAATTTCCATTTCAATTCGTTCTTTTAGCGCCTTTTCCTTACCACTAATTACTCTTAGCGAAAACCATCTTGCCATAACAATTTTTAATTAAAATGGGAAGATTATAAAACTTGCTAAATCGTAAATTGTCCCGGTTAAAGATTTCCAAATGAAATCAAATACAAGAATAATTAAAGCAATAATGACTGATCCAACCAAAACTAACTTTGAACTTTCCATTAGCTCAGACCAAGTTGGCCAAGTTACTTTGTGAAGCAGTTCATTGTAGCTTTCTTTTATGTAAAGAATAAAATCATTCATTGAATTCAATATGTTTCGATAAGTAATTTAAAAGTGCAGGGGAGAAAGGAATCGAACCCTCAGCCTACGGTTTTGGAGACCGCCGCTCTACCAATTGAGCTACTCCCCTGTATTTCTTTTTAAAGCTGTACAGTTTGATTCGTCTTTCTAACTTTTACAAGCTCTTTTAAAATAACTTATCTATGTTTTTAATAAACGAATAATAAGCATCCACATTAGGATGCTTATTATTACGTTGTTTATTGTCTATTTTACTAGATGTTTAGTCAAGAATCTCTGTCACCTGACCTGCACCTACTGTTCTACCACCCTCTCTAATCGCAAATCTTAATCCTTTCTCCATTGCAATCGGGTTAATCAAACTAACTTCCATAGAGATGTTGTCACCTGGCATAACCATTTCAACACCATCTGGTAATTTACAATCACCTGTTACGTCTGTAGTTCTAAAGTAAAATTGAGGTCTATATCCGTTAAAGAATGGTGTATGTCTTCCTCCTTCATCTTTACCCAATACATAAACCTCACACTTAAATTTCCCGTGTGGTGTTACAGAACCAGGCTTAACGATTACCATCCCTCTTTTGATAGCTTCTTTTTCTATACCTCTAAGAAGTAGACCAGCGTTATCACCAGCTTCACCTCTTTCTAAGATTTTTCTGAACATCTCTACTCCGGTAATAGTTGAAGTCAATGGCTTTTCATCTGCTGCCATCATTCCTACAATTTCTACAGGATCTCCAGTGTTTATAACACCTCTTTCGATCCTTCCTGTAGCAACTGTTCCTCTACCTGTTATTGAGAATACATCCTCAATTGGCATAAGGAAATCTTTATCAACTTCTCTTACTGGCTCAGGAATGTCAGCATCAACAGCATTCATCAATTCCATGATTTGTGCTTTTGCTTTATCATCACCCTCAAGTGCTTTCAAAGCAGAACCTTGGATTACTGAAGCAGCATCTCCATCAAATTCATACTGATCAAGAAGTTCTCTAACTTCCATCTCTACTAGTTCAAGCATTTCTGGATCATCTACCAAATCTACTTTGTTCATGAAAACAACTACTTTTGGTACACCAACTTGCTTACAAAGTAAGATATGCTCTCTTGTTTGAGGCATTGGTCCATCAGTAGCTGCAACTACTAAAATAGCACCGTCCATTTGTGCTGCCCCTGTAACCATGTTTTTCACATAATCGGCGTGACCAGGACAGTCAACGTGTGCATAATGTCTTCCTTCTGTTTCGTATTCAACGTGTGCAGTATTAATAGTAATACCTCTTTCCTTTTCTTCAGGAGCTCCGTCAATTGCGTCATAGGCCATCTTCTCAGACAAACCAGCTTCAGACAATACGAAAGTTATTGCCGCGGTAAGCGTAGTTTTACCATGATCGACGTGTCCAATAGTACCGATGTTTACGTGAGGTTTGTTACGTTGAAAGGTTTCTTTAGCCATCAGATAATTTTTTAGATAAAATGATATTTGTTTATGTTAATATTAAAATCTTCATTTTTAGAGCCAATGATAGGAATTGAACCTACGACCCCCTCCTTACCATGGAGGTGCTCTACCCCTGAGCTACATTGGCAATAGTTGCTACTCAGCTAAATTGCTTTTGTTCTCAATTATTTAGAGCGGAAGACGAGACTCGAACCCGCGACCCTCAGCTTGGAAGGCTGATGCTCTACCAACTGAGCTACTTCCGCAA
>ENA-ORXT01000137-ORXT01000137.1-marine-metagenome-genome-assembly--contig:-NODE-137-length-123057-cov-9.280566_pt1 | contig 123057 bp, 112 predicted proteins | sample MGYA00237868_ERZ511482 | MGnify/ENA metagenome assembly ERZ511482 | reverse complement strand
CGCGCTTTCAAGAACCACACCTTTGGGTGCCGTACTAAAACCGGGTTGTGTCGGTGCCTGTGCATGACAGCTAGCACCTAAGATAACCGCAACTGGTTTACTCAGTGTCATTACGCTTGGGTCTATTAGTTTTTGTGTTAACCAACGCCTTGCGTTTACGCTGGGTACAACCAGTACTTAAGGAAACCACAGGCACTGTCCAACAAGCAACAACAACAACACCCACTACTACTGCTATCGGATAGATAAGCGATTAACACCTCGAACTTACATAACGCTATTTCGATGATCAAACACCGCACCCGTAGTAAAAGAATTTTCCGCCGAGGCTGCAAACGCAATGAATCTAGCGATTTCCTCAACCGTGACGGATCGACCGCGTGGGATTTTCGATTGTTAGGCTAACAAGGTTGTCAGACAGGATAGCTAACTGGATGGTTTTTCAGCTTTATCGAACAATGATTCCACGTTGTCATCCAGCGACTTTTTCGAATCGTTTTCCCCGGCAGTGTTCAGGATAGGCAATGGATCAAGTTGTTTCCAAAGCGGCGAGATAGAGAACAAACTCGCTAGCAATGCGCCACCTCTTAACACCCAGATCAAAAATCCGGCGGTAACACTCAATGAAAATCCGATCACTGCGTCTCTGGCCGATGCAGTTCCTTCGAGTTTTTCAGCTGCGTGGGCTAACTGTTTCTGCATCTTGTCAATGCTGGCCATCAGTCCGACGTTACTATCGATAGCCTGAAATACACCTAGACCCTCTATCGACAACGGGTCCAGAGATAAAAGCGAAGCGATCTGAAGATTCGCGCGCTCTGCATCCGATACCTTGATGTTCTTGTGAATGAGCGTCGACGGTTCTGACAATACTGATGCCACATTCAACGCGTCCAGCCGATTCGAATAGCCGGTAAATTCCGGGATGCGTAGTGAAGACAACGAAGCTTCGCCCATGGCGTCCGTATCTTCAACTGATTCATCGGCCTCGGCTACCGTTTGCGCTATGAAGGCATTTTCGCCGTCTTCGGGTAATAGGCTAGTGGTCGCAAATGACATCTGCTCGAGCGCCTCGAATGAAACGAGTGATTCCAGTTCCAATGCTGGCACTGCACTAAGTACCGCTTCTGGCAGAAACTCGATTGCGTCGGGAATCGCAGCTCCAACTTCTGGCCCTGGCTCTGGTTCTGGCATTTCGATTACGTTTATCGGCATATCAAAAACCGAAACACTGCCGAATCCATCGTCCACTGTCAAAGGCAGCATATTCATTCCCGGAACTGCACCGGTAAAATTAAGCATAACCAATCCAAGGTCAACGTCAGCCTGAGTAAAACTACTGACCGCATTCCCTCCCACAATCAATTGAACTGATGGCCATGTGCCCAACGGACTGTACTCAAGTTGCCCCGCAGATTGCTCGGCATCGTTCGCATTCAGCATTGATGTAGTTAATACAAGTGTATCGTTTTGTTGCACCGTACCACCAGAGTTCTGTAGCAACTGTTCCTCATCATTAACCGCCACTACAGTGATGTTTCTCTGAATCTGGTCGGACAAGTTCACACCATCACTAACCAAAACCTGTATCTCTCGTACTGTGGTTGTTGGGTTATCAGAAAAATTGGCATAAGTGACAGAACGAATGGCATCCTGGTATTGGGTCGCCGTTGCTGTCCCGGTAAGGCTAAGCAATCCACTCGCATCATCGTAAGATCCACTGATACCATTCTGATCAGTAAAGGCCAACCAATCCTCGCCGGCAATAAAGCCTATGCCGATACTAACCTGGGCCGAGACAATCATACCGTTATCCGGCTCTGACACCTCGATGTTTGAACTGATGGATATGGGAACATTGTTTTCAACATAAACCAGCGCGGCTGTATCCATTGCGCTTACTTGAGGTGCTTCGTCACTATTTGAGATAACCAGTGAATAGTTAGCGCTGTCTTCAATCCCTGATCCGAATCCAGCATCATCAACATTCACCGTGACATCCAGCTGCGCACTGCTTTGCGCATCGAGTGACACACCTGGTTTTAGTTGCAGCCGATCAGAAACTATTTGAAAAACACTGGCATCAGCGCCAGATAAAGACAATGTATTTGCCCCACCATCAACATCCGATACCACGATGATGGCAACATCAATCGGAACCGAAGTCGGTGTATTTTCTGGCAGTACGTTAAGCAGGTTACTTAACTGAATCACCGGCGCGTCTTCAATCGCCTGCATCAACACTGCCCTTGTCAACGTGTTTGAACTGTTGACACCATCGCTGATACTAACTTCCAGGACTCGCGACACGGTGGATGGATTTTCACTTGAGTTGCTGTAACTAACCGAACGAATCGCGTTTTGGTAATCAATGGCACTTCCTGTGCCTGTCAAGATCAACACGCCAGTGTTCTGATCATACTGGCCACTGATACCGTTCTGAGCGATAAATTCCAATGCGTCCTCAGCTGGCACGTAGCCGTTGATAAACTTGATATGAGCGCTATCGAGAAGTCCGTTGTCCGGCTCTGCTACTACGATGGTAGAACTGACAGCTGTCGGGGAATCATTTTCCTGAACAGTCAATACGGCGGTTTCAATAGCACTGATAACCGGCGGTTCATCGATATTGTCAATCGGCAAACTATAGCTTGCGCTATCGTCAATGCTGCTACCAACACTCGCATCATCCACATTAACGGTCACATTTAATTGAGCAAGTGTCTCTGCATCAAGCGACACACCGGGTATAAGTTGCAGCTTACCGGCAGTGATCTGAAACAAGCTTGCATGTGCACCGGATAAAGATAGCGTGTTAACGCCGCCATCAACATCACTTACAACGATATCAGCGATATCAATCGCTTGAGTAATTGCCGTATTTTCAGCAAGCGATGCAACAATGCCACTGAGCTGCACAGTAGGGGCATCATTGGTCGCGGTAACGCTAACTAACCGACTCGCCACATTAGAGGTTAGGACACCATCATCCACACTGATCTGTATCACTCGCACAGTGCTATTTGGGTTTTCAGCAACGTTGCTGTATTCAATTGAACGAATAGCGCTCTGGTATAAAACACTACTTGCCTGGCCCGTTAGATCAAGTACGCCGGTAATTAAATTGAACGAACCGGTAATACCATTCTGATCGGTAAATTGAAGCTGGTCCTCCCCACTGATAAAACCTGCGGATATTTGTACACTGGCCGCGTTAATCATTCCATTGTCAGGCTCTGCTATAACAATGGTTGAAGTAAGCGGTACTGGCGATCCATTTTCAACAAAGCTAATCGTGCTTGATTCAATCGCGCTTAATATAGGCGGCTCATTAACATCATCAATGGCCAGGGCATAAGACGCGCTATCATCTATGCCAGAACCAATACTGGCATCATCGACGTTCACCGTTACATCCAGCTGCGTCAGTGTCTCTGCATCCACTGTGATTCCAGGCTTAAGCTGTAATCGATCGTTAGCAATCTGAAACAGACTTGCATCGGTACCTGATAAGGAAAGCGTATTCGGGCCACCATCGACATCGGTTACGACAATATCAGCCACACCAAGTGGTGCTGGGAATGGAGAATTCTCCGAAATCGATGTAACCAACGGGTTGATCTGAATCGTCGGGGCGTTGTTCACAGCAACGATGTTGACCCCTCTGTTTTCGGTATTGGAGCTGAGCGCGTTATCACTAACCTGAACGGCAATGACTCTTGGTCCGGTCGATGGGTTAGCGCTGGTATTGCTGTATTCAATTGAGCGTATGGCGCTTTGATATTGTGCAGCGGTTGCCTGTCCGGATAAAACCAGCGTGCCTGTGGCAACATTATACGATCCGCTAATGCCGCTCTGATTTACAAAGGCCAGTAAATCTTCACCCGGAACATACCCTGCAGTAATTTGAATATTGGCAGTCTGTACTATTCCGTTATCCGGCTCTGCAACCACGATCGTGTTGCTGATTACAACGGGCAAGCCGTTCTCTACAAAATTTAAATTCGTTGTTTCAATAGACCCAAGACCCGGTGCTTCATTAACATCGGTTATTTGCAATGTATATTGTGCGCTGTCATCGGGGTTGACACCAATGTTTCCGTCATCGACTTCCACAACGACATCCAGTTGCGAGAATGCCTCATAGTCCAAGAGCACTCCGGGCTTGAGTTGCAGCTTGTTTCCCGTTATCTGAAACAGCGTTGAGTCCGCACCTGAGAGTGCCAGAATGTTTGTTCCACCATCAACATCATCAATAACAATATCTGCAATATCAATAGAGGCGTAGGTGGTTGTGTTCCCGGGTACAGTGCTGCTGTTCACCGTATTCTCAGACAACGATACGATGATACTGTTTAGCGTAACAGTTGGGGCATCGTTAACAGGCGCAACCAATAGATTAAGCAGTACCGAAGCTGTACTTAAAGAACTGCCTGCATCTGCGATCAGATTATTCGTATAGGCAGGCCCTGAAGTTGAACTGATAGTTCCAGTGAACGCGCTGTCTAAAGCATATACTGTCAAAGGTGATGCTGCACCGAAATAGTCTGCAGCAGGAACAAATCTGAGTTCACCCGCTGATGAAATGATCAACGAATTATTAATAGATACGGCACCTACACTCTGCCAGCTGCCGCCGGCTATTCTGAATTGCCAGTCCCCGGTAACGTTAACTGGGTTGTCTACAACTGCAATGGCCAGAAGGTAATCACCGCCATCCACATCCGAAAATCCACCGTTAAACACAGCACCAATATTTTCACCAGCAGGGTTAGTGTCATCTTCCATCACGAGAAGTGATGAAGGCACAATCAACTGCGGCGCTTCATTGACATCGTTAACAAACACTGGAAAATTGGCACTGACTGGCTGCGCGCTTGAGTCCAGAACCTCAACGGTAATCTGATGAAATGTATCGGTTTCATAATCAAGCGAGGCTGTGCTCGACACAGACACTTCACCGGTAGTTGCATTAATAACAAACCGGCCACCGGCATCGGCCGACAAGCTGTACGTCAGTGTCGTATCATCAATGTCCTGCGCACTGACAAATCCGAGGCTATCACCGGTCAGCGCATCTTCGTTGACTTGTAATTGGGCATTGACCTGAACTCCAAATGGCAAATCGTTTACCGGTAGAACGGTCGTAGTCACGGCAACGGAGTTAGTACTGATCGCCGTTTCAGATCCGTCTAAAAGATTCTGCGTGTATTGTGGGACAACGGTTGCCCCGCCATTGTAGCTACTATCCAGACCATGAACGCTCAATGAACTGGCAGGACCTGTGACGTTCGCAGCAGGGACGAATCGTATCCAATTATTCACACCAAGAACGAGTGCAGAGTTTTGAGAAACACTACCAACCGAATACCATTGACCTGCGCTGTAGCGATATTCCCAATCCCCAGTTGTCGAAGCTGTATCATGTTGTGTAATCGCTATGCCACTTAACACCTGTCCAGTGTCCGGGTCAGTGAATACCGGTGGGAACACATCGCCAACGCGCACACCAGCAGAATTGACATCATCCTCATTCACCGACGCAATGCTTACAGCCGAAGTCAGCACCGGTGGGTCGTTAACATCGTTGACAGTCACGCTCAGACTCTGACTAAAACTCAAAGCGGTTGAGTCAGTCACCTGTACACTAATCAGATGACTTGAATTGACTTCAAAATCCAGAACAGCGCCATTGGCTACGGTGATATCGCCCGTGATTGAATCTATTGAAAATCGACCACCAGCATCGTTCAACAAACTATAAGAAAGAACAGAACTGTCGGGGTCCACACCTATAACGGTTCCAACGGCTGTACCGCCAGCCGAATTCTCATTGACTTGCAGCGGTGCCACCGCATTGATAGCAGTCGGCGCATCAGAAACAAGATTAACCACGGTGTTCAGAACAGCGATATTACTACTCAATGCTGCATCAGCTGCAACCACACTGGTATCGGCGATGATGCGCGTACTGTTGCTGGAATAACTATTCACCCAGCTATCGTCTAATGCGTAAACAGATAAAGATCCGGGGAAACCATTAAAGTCGGCAGCCGGAACGAAACGCACCAACGTATAACGATCGAGCACTAGACCCTGAGTTGCAGATACTGTGTCCACTGGTAGCCAGCTCGTACCGTCGACCGAATACTCCCACATCCCCTGACTCGCATTGGACACATCGCCAACAACGATAACACCGGTGAAAGTCCCACCCCCATCGGGGTCAGTAAATGTACTTCCGAACAAGTTGACAAAGGAATCGCCTAGCGGATTGAGAGTGTCTTCTAATACACCGGGCAAAGTTGCATCAAATACCATAGGCCGATCATTAACCGGATTCACGGCAGTTTGCAGCGATACCGGCGAAATACTGATGGCTCCAAATTGGGCAGCACCTGATACATCAATGTATAGGGGTGTACCCGCCGGCGTAAATCCGCCAGCGTAGTCATTATCCAGCGCGTGCATTGTCAACGAAGGCACTGCGCCATTGAAATCAACACCAGGTAAAAATCGCAGCAAATCACTCTGCGCCACAACCAATGCGTTAGTGGAAGACACCGGACCTATCGCATACCAGGTAACACCATCCGATGAATGTTGCCACGCTCCATCCGCATTGATGGCATTACCGGTCACTGCAATACCTGCCAGAGACGCACCACTGTCGACATCAGCAAACGTGGATGCGAATAAACTGGCAACCGTCGCACCCGCTGGATTAACGGTATCTTCAGCTACACCTGCAAGACTCGCAGCTGATATTGAAGGAGCTTCATTTGCATCAACAACCGTGATAGTCGTAGACCAGTTTGTCGACGCCGACTGGTTATCTGATAAGTTGAATACAATGTTGAGTGACTGGATAGTTTCGAAATCAACCGGTGTTGTAAGAACCAGCTCATCGGCGGCATTGATGGTGAAATAGTTTGCGTCTGCTGAGTTTGGTGTAATAGTAAACGGGTCATTCTCAGGGTCGGTTACTACAACCGTTCCAACCACTGAGCCTACTGCGGTAGCTTCACTAATCTGCCCTGACAAAGTCACTGACGTGGCCGTTGGAGCATCGTTGACCGGAGTCACAAAGGTTTCCAGCAGACCTACATTAACACTCGAAGCTGAATCCGATGCAGGAGCGGTAATATCGACCAACAAAGGACTGCTTATGGTGAAACTCAATGGCCAGCTCAAATCCAACCCCTTCACACTAAGTGGACCTGGCGAACCCGTAAAATCGGTGGCAGGAACAAATCGGACATCCGTGTATCGATCAAGCACTAACCCTTGAGTGGGCGACACTGAACCTATCGGTAACCAGGTTTCGCTGGGCACGGAATATTCCCAGTGACCCTGAGTTGCGTTCGATGCATCGCCTACAATGACTACGCCAGATATAGAATCACCAACGTCAACATCCAACATTCCAAATTCGAACAATGCCAGCAAAGATTCACCTGGTGGATTGGTGTCGTCTTCTACAATGCTGGCCAATACTTCATCACCAATCACTGGTCGATCATTAACCGCATTTACTACCGTGTTTAATGCAACTGGCACGACACTTATCGGTCCATAGGGTCCGGCGCTTGTAGTGTCAATTTGAAAAGGCGAGCCGGTCGTTGAATAACTACCCGTATAGCCATTATCAAGTGCACGCATCGAAAGAGATGCTGGCGTTCCGTTAAAATTAGCCGACGGCATAAAACGCACAAGATCACTTTGAGAGAGCACGACTGAGTTTAAAACGTTAGCCGGTCCTATAGCTGTCCAGCTCACGCCATCGGTGGAGTACTGCCATTCCCCATCGGTGCTAATGGTATTTCCAGTGATTGCTACACCAGCTAATGACGCGCCGGCATCAACATCGACAAACGATGAAGCAAAAAGACTACTAACGGTTGCACCCGGCGGATTGATGTTGTCTTCGAAAACGCCCGCTAGACTGGCCGCGCTGATTTGAGGAGATTCATTAGCATCCTGAACGGCGATACTCGTGTTCCAGGTATCTGATGCAGCACTGGGGTCAGTCGCCTCGAAAGTAATCGAAATATTGTTATCCGATTCATAATTAAGCGATGATGAAAGAATTATCTGATACTGAGCATTGATACTAAAGTAGCTTGCACCCTCCCCGGAAATGACAACAGTGACGGGATCATTTTCTACATCAGCGACCACCAGCGTGCCAACGATAGTTCCTACCGGTGTATCCTCGTTTAGCAAACCAGGAACGGTCGATGCGACAGTATCAATAACCGGAGCGTCGTTTACCGGAATAACAACAACGCTGGCTTCCGCACTAAGTGAACTTAATTCATCACCCACACCGAACGAGCCAATATTGATGGTAATCCGCGTATTGCCTATTGTTGTAGCGCCAGTGTAAGTGCTATCAAGTGCATGCACGACAAGTTCCGGTGGTGAACCGTTATAGTTGACTGCAGACAGAAATCGAAAATAGTCTGTGGCTGAAATGACCAGCGCGTTACTGGCATTCGTCCCACTGATGTAGTGCCAGTTCGTTCCATCTGAAGAATACGCCCACTCACCTTCAAACGTTGGAGGGTTGGCTACAACTGCAATGGCCGAGAGACTGTCACCGGTATCCGGGTCGGAGAAAGCCGGGCCAAATACATCTTGTACCGTTGTCAGTATCGGAGCACCATCTTCATCAAACGATGGCATCGTAATGTTTACCAGTGTCGGAGAATCGTTGACCGGTAGTACATTCACCGTGATGAAATCTATACTGCCACTGATGGCAGTACTACCACCGTTAACCACAGCTGAGGCTAGCTCTCGAATTGCCCCATCGGTAAAATTCACTGGAAAATTCGGGCCTGAATAAGTGCTATCAAGCACACGCACAGATAGATTTGCTGGTGTGCCATTGTAATTAGCATCAGGCAGAAAACGAATGAGAGTCGAGTTTGACAGGGCTAACGCATTGGTTTCACTAGTCACTCCCACCGCATGCCAGTTAGCGCCATCGGTGGAATATTGCCAAACTCCGCCAATAGGTGTATTCGGTGAGGATGTGACGAGCACACCCAACAGGTAATCACCAGAGTCAGGATCTGCAAATCCCGAGTCCATGAGTAAACTGACTGAGCGCCCGGCAGGATTCACTTCATCTTCGTTAATGTTGAACGTAGCGTGAAATGCACTTGGCGCGGTGTTTACCGGTGCCGATGTATCAATGTTCACATAGATAAAGCTATTGGTGGAGGTTCCAATACCATCATCAACAGTGAAATAGACATACTCACCCGCTGGCGGACCCGGTAACGCTGTCGACACTACCGACAACACTCCATTATTAATATCTTCTTGCGTAAACGATCCGCCAAGAGACAATGCGACACCGTTAAGTAAAAGATCCACATTCGAAGGCTGTTGATACATCACAAACACCAGCTCATCGTCGGTATTGTCCGGATCAACGGCCTGCAAATCACTGTTGGTGATGACCAGTGGCGCACCTGCAAAATTGACAGTGACCGACGTACTAGAGACTAGCTGCTCAACATTGGGTGTGATGAACACATCGATTGTAAAAAAGGTGGCGTCACCCTGTCCATCATCAACGCTCAGAGCAATCGAATCAGAGACCGATCCGGGAAAGGCACCACTATCCTCAATGCTCACAAGACCGTTATTGATGTCAGCTTGAGTAAACGACATGCCAGTGCTTAACGGCGCACCATTGAGCTTTATTTGGGCTGCGCCCACTAGGGTCTCGATGGTATAAACCAGATCAGTATCGGGTGTGTCGAGGTCAGTCGTCAGTAAATCAGCACTGGTTATGGTTACAGGTGCACCAGATTCGCTCATCGATAGGGAGTTGTTGACCGCAAGCACTTGCTCTTCCGCCCCCGTATCACCGACCAGCTCCTGCGCATCAGCAAAGCTGATCGCGCGATTATAGATGCGGATTTCATCAAGCAACCCATCATAGTTTCCACTGTTGGTACTTTCTAAACCCATTCTTAATGGTGAAATAGAACCCAACGAAATAACCGATGGCCCGGCAGAGCTGGTTACAATATCCCATGTGCCAGTGACAATATTATAAATATTCATTTCAAGCGAAGTGCCACTACGCTTTGCCACAACGTACCGCCAGTCGCCATCAGTGATATTTTGAGTCCCGGTTACAGTTTGGGTTGTTGCCCCATCTCCTATGGAAAACACCACTTGACCGCTCGCATCAAGAGATGCACTAAAACCAGTACCGTTTGTTTGTAAGTTTCCAAACATGCGGTCACCGGCATCAGCAGCGTTAACCTGCATCCAGAAAGAAGCTGTGAAATCACTGGTTCCAAGCCCAGGAAATGACCCTGCGCTAACCTCCCCTTGGTGAGCAGGACCAATGCTGTCTCCAGAGAAGTCACCTGCCTGGCCAACAATACCCGTCACTGAACCAACATCGCTTAAAATTGCATTGGCGGCACCGGCGGAATCGACACCGTCTCCATCCAGTTTCCAGTGATGGATTAGCCCAGTGGTTATATCAAGACTGCCCGACCAATCGTTCTGAATCGATGCCTGTACGATGACGGGTGTTTCTACAGTGCCCTGTTCAACTTCAAGATCCCAGTCACCGTTCTTTAATGCATGTCCGGTGATATCACTGCTACTGGCCACATCTGCATCAGTCAGTGTTGCCAGAGTTTCGGCAAATAGACGCCCGTCCGCCGTTGAAGATAAATTGCATCCATACAATAAAATATCGCCATCGACATCTAAGGATGCTCCCCACTCCAATAATAATTGGCTGTTCGCCAGTAACGATTGCTGATCGATTGAGTGCACTCCAAATTGCAATTCACCGACAGATGCATGCGATACGATATGCATCGCTTCCAGATCGCTATAGTGGGAGAGAATGTCGGCAATAGCGGCAATCGGATCATTGGTTGCCTCGAGAGTCACAATGGCAATTCGCACACCATCATCGAGCTGTGCTCGCAACAGAGTTTGTAGTTCAACGATGTCTGATTGAGTGCCATCGACAATAACCACTTGCGTGATTGAGCCAGCATCGCTACTGGCAGCTGAAGTTAAGAGCTGGGTATCCGATGACTCTTCAATGAGTTTTGCAAGCTCCGTTTCGGGTGGTTGCTCCTGCAATGTGAATTCATCGGATGCACCCACAAACGCCAGAAGCGGTGCAGCATCTGCCGAATAGAGCACGCGTGACTCGAGCGGCTCGATACGAATCAGCTGTGGCACTACGTTTGACTGGTTTGGTTTTCGCGCCACTTTTCAGCTCTAAAATCAGGTTTGCGAATTAAAATATCTGCTTCCCAAGAAGTCGGCGGCTGAGGGTTAAACTGCATAATTTTTTTAGCGCTAGTTCACAGTTTGTCCAGAATTGAGAGTTATATTGCATATGCATCGGGACATCGTACTAATAAGCGAATAGTTTCTCGCAAATTCAACAACTTAATGACCTACCCAAACAGGTTGTCAGGCAACAAAAAGACACAATCCTAACTGTGTGAATGGCGTGCAGAGTGACACTGATTACTATGGTTATAAAGCGATTCCGAGCCGAATACATTGGCTGTACAAATAACATGGAGACACGCGTTAACAGTGTCGCCGAGATCAGACTTAGAACTACGCGATAACGTACAAATCAGGTTACCCGAAAGACAATCGCCTCGGCAGAGTTGCTATTACATCAGACACAACATTGGCAAAAGCTATACGTAAGTAACGATTTTGCTCAGAACCAAAAAACTCACTGGGCAGTGTCACTATGCCGAGTTCGCGCGCGAGCCTTTCAGCCACGCTTAACGACTATTGCTCTGGCCATGGATGCTTTACGTACGCAAAGTACGCACCCATAGCTTCAATTTTCCACTCAGGAAGCGTCGACATTGCAGATAACAATGCGGCCGCCCGTTGATTGATCTCAATCCGATTGTTCGCTCGCCAAGGTTTCAATTCACTCATGCATTTTGCCAACGCAGCCTGCGGTGCTCGAGGTGCACAGATTTGCAGATTGTCCATGACCTTGGCCATCTGTTCGATGGTCGACGGGCCCGCGATCATGGTGTCGCGGATCTCGGTTTGTATTGCTCTGATTATAATTGGCTAACTTCCCACAACTCCGGTGCCGACCACCCACCACCTACACGCGTGCATTTCATGGCGGCAACCGTGTTTGCAAACTTCACTGCACTGAGCTCGTCAATACCTTGCGCTAGCTGGAGTGTAAAAGCACCGTGCCAAACATCGCCAGCGCCCAAAGTATCTATCGCATCGACACAAGGTGCCGAAATAGTTTCCAAATGACCGTTACTCCAAATGTGTGTACCATTTTCTCCGTCAGTAACGCAAATCCATGCTGAAAATCGCTTTGCCGCTTTTTGCAAACCAGCTAATACCGAGTCAGTTGAAGAAAATTGACTCAATCCTTGTCTTGAAAATGCGATGTGCGTGGCTAAGGCCATAGCATCTTCTGACACGGGGGATTCGGCATCCACTACGCCTGGTATTTTATGTTTCCGTGCATACTCAAGCGAAAAAACGGAACCCTCTACCCATCGGGCATCAACTAGAACAGCTTGTGGCGTTGAGTGGAATAATAATTTATCCGTGAAAGCGAATGGCGATTGATCGCGGTAGTTAACAATTTGCCTCTCACCGGTCTGATCTATGGCGATGCTGGATACTGGTGTATGAGTGTCTTGGTCAACGATGACATTGGTACGATCAATTCCTTCTGAATCGAGAGCGGATAGAATTAATTTTCCAAAATCGTCAGTACCTACTTTCGCTAAAACAGAGCTACAACCACCCAGTCTATTAATCGCAACCGCTGCATAACACCCTCCACCACCACAATTCAAAGCGACATTTTCTGCACGATATTTAACTGCGTCGGTTGGGATGGCATTTACATTGAAAACAATATCAGTTGCGAGCAATCCACAAACGAGCACCGGTGTTTTAGTATCTTGGCGGAATTTCTCGCTATTGCCTAAGTGTTTAATTGGATTTGATTTCACGTCTCTGTTTGTACTGTTTTACTGCTCTCTGAGTCAACACCACTTGACCTAGCGAATAAACTGATCCACATAGTCCTCGCCAAGACCAACAGCGGTAAAGTGCTCTCTACATGCATCAATTTTAGTGAAAACATCTTCATAGCCTAGTACCTCACCCCATGGGTCGACATAACACATCACGCCGTTGACTTGGAAATAGGTAATCATCTCGTCTACACCTTCAGGCACCACCAGCGTATGCGTTTCTCCCGGTGGCTCAAATACATAGGAACCTGCCTCAGCCATCCAGTCATGTTCTAGATAGTGCCAACGACCTTTTAGTACGAAGCCATGAACTGGCTGCGGATGACGATGGCGAGACAAAACGCCTGACTTTCTGACTTTTAATAAATTCATCCAGTAGCCTTGCGATCGGTTCAAACATAAAGGTCGAAACCAAACATTCTCAGCTTGCGGCACCCAAAGGCGATCGTCCTCTGGAATGGCATCGGGTACTACAATCTCAGTTAACGCATCTTTAGGGAATGGCAATTGATAAGGCGTTCTTTCGTCGAATTCTTTGTTGTCGCTCATGCAAGTTCTCTTTGTTTTACGCAATTTTATATTGCTTTGTATCCGCCATCTACAGGATAGATTGAGCCGGTTACAAAACTGGCTTCCTCTGAAAGTAACCACTTAACCAAGTTTCCAACTTCAGATGCCTGACCCCATCGGTTCATTGGCGTACGTTTTAATATTGTGTCAGCACGCTCGGGGGCATCACGTAAGCCTTGAGTCATTTCTGTTTCTATCCAACCAGGTGCAACCGCGTTGACTCTAATGCCATTCTCAGCCCAATGCCCTGCTAATGCTTTTGTCAATTGAGCAACGCCACCTTTCGATGCGGAGTAAGCTGGCACCAATGGGCCACCAAACGTACTCAGCATCGATGCTAAATTAACTATGGCACCATTGCGCTGAGCAAGCAGGGGTTCTGCAGCAACACAACATCGCATAGTGCCGGTTAAGTTTACTGCAATGACTTTTTGAAATACTGCTAGGTCGTACTCTGCGCCACGCTGCAGAATACCAGCGCAGTTAACCAATCCATCAAGCTGGGCAAGGTCGCCGAATAACGAGTTCACTGAATCATCGTCAGTTACATCAATAATACGCAGATCGATGTCAGATGACCCGTCGAACGCATCTATTTCTGGCTGAGAAACGGTTGCTGCAATCACATGCCATCCCGCTTCGCTAAGTACTTTAGACACGGCGCCACCGATACCACGGGTTCCACCTGTGACGACAACTGTTTTTTTCATGGCTAATTATCCCTTCTACGCAAAGCTACAAAGGGTGCTAGCGTGTGTTTACTGTTCATTCAATTTATAATGCTGTTCGTATTGTATCGAATCCAACCTGAAATATTTTTCATCAGCAGAGACATAATTACCCAACGTCTTCCGAAGTCATTCACCAACAAAGGTAATCATTGCCTTTAATGTGCAATACCCATTCGCAGTGCACGAATAACGGGCTTGCTTGAGGTCGCCAAAACGGTATAGTGATAATCGTTGTTGGTTTCCATGCGACTCGGCTCGACTCAAAATAACAGAGAAATAACCAACATATAGTTCGTCCCTATTTTTCATAATCAGGAGGTAGATCCCTTGCGAAAGTTTGCACAACGTTCATTGAAGAATTTGTTGGTTGGAGGCGCAGTTGCCGTCTTGTCGTTATCAACATTACTAACGCCTGCGATGGCGGCCTGGCCCGAACGCCCAGTAACACTTATTGTTCCATGGGGTGCTGGAGGCGGCACTGATGCCACTGGCCGAATGCTCGGCTCGTTGCTTGAAAAAGAATTAGGTCAACCCTTTAATGTCGTCAATCGTACTGGCGGCAGTGGCGTTGTCGGACACTCTGCAATCGCAAACGCGAAACCAGATGGCTATACAGTCGGTGTTGTCACCGTTGAAATCGGCATGATGCACTGGGCAGGACTTACAGAGCTTGTGGGTACCGATTACACGCCTATTGCTTTATATAATGCCGATGCTGCTGGACTGCTCGTTAGAGCTGATTCGCCATGGGAAAATGCCCAGCAAGTTATAGATGCAGTAAAAGCAGATAGTGGTAAACATAAAGGCTCTGGCACCGGTCAAGGTGGCATCTGGCATTTAGCACTAGCTGGCATGCTTAACACGGCTGGCGTGAGTCCAGACGCCGCCCCTTGGGTACCTTCTAAAGGCGCAGCTCCTGGACTACAAGAGTTAGTTGCAGAAGGCGTTGATATTGTGACTTGCTCTGTTGTTGAAGCAGCTGCGCTGATTGATGCCGGCAAAGTAAAAGCATTGGCCATCATGAGTGATGCACGCGTTGATGCGTTTGCTGATGTACCAACTTTAAAAGAGGCGGCAGGTCTTGATTGGCAAATGGCTGCATGGCGTGGGTTGGCAGGTCCTAAAGGTATGCCTGAAGACGCAACCGCCGCACTCACTGCTGCAATGGAAAAAGTCTGGAATTCATCAGAGTTCCAAGAGTTCATGAACGGTCGTGGCTTCGGACTCGTTTGGAAGCCAGGCAGCGAGTTTGCTGATTGGATGGCTGCAAGTGATGAGTCATTGGGTGGCGTCATGAAAGCTGTCGGTATAGCAAAGTAGTCGATGGGGTTTAACGATGCGTTAATTGGGTTGGTGCTGGTGATTTTTGCGATCGCTGAGATCGCCTACAGCACCACCTTTCCATCGCTGCACGGACAGGCTTACGGACCAAGCCTGTTCCCTATTATTATTGGTTGCGGTTTATTGGCCTGCGGCTTGGTATTAATTGCTCGTGGCTTGCGAACACGCAACCAGCAATCTCGCCTTGCACAATCCACTCAAGCTGAATCAGATAAAGCGACCAACAGCCCTACATGGGTTCAGCTAGGAGATTGGGCGCATGATCCAGCCTCCAGAATTAATATGCTGTTAGTTCCGGTGTTGTTGGTCGCCTATATACTTTTATCTGAACCTATTGGCTTCATTCCCCTCTCTGTTGCGATGCTAACCATCTTGCTGTTCCGACTAGGTTCTTCGCTACTTACATCAATTGTCATTGCGGTTGTTACCACGCTCATGTTGCAATTGCTGTTTGCAAAAGTGCTACTAGTGCCATTACCGTCGGGGCTACTGCTCCGTTGGCTCGGGTAAACTATCATCGAAGCTCTTTGGCTAGCGTTATCTTTAGTTCTTGACCCTTATGTGTTGGGTGTCATGCTGGCCTCTGCCATATTCGGATTGTTTGTCGGGTCCATACCTGGACTAACCGCAACGATGGCTGCGGCTTTGCTCATTCCCTTTACCTTCTTTATGGACCCGGTTCCAGCGATCGCTGCCATTGTGACAACGGTTGCGATGGCCATATTTGCAGGAGATATTCCAGGGGCTCTTTTGCGTATCCCTGGTACACCAGCATCGGCCGCATATTGTGATGAGGCTTATGCAATGACCCGCAAGGGCAAGGTAGCAACAGCACTAGGCGTAAGCCTTGTTTGCTCAGCCATAGGTGGTGTGTTCGGTTCGGCAATCCTTGCGATGACTGCACCGGTATTGGCAGAGTTTGCGATAAAGTTTTCATCGTATGAATATTTCTGGCTGGCCTGTCTCGGGCTCTCATGTGCAGTAGTTGTTTCAACAGGGTCAACACTGAAAGGGTTTGTCTCATTGCTTATCGGGCTCTTCATCTCAACCATTGGAATCGATATCACTGCCGGGCATCCGCGCTTCGCCTTCGGTAATGTCGAGATGATGGGCGGAATCAGTTTTATACCCGCAATGATTGGCATGTTCGCCATCTCTGAAGTATTGCGTTTTATTGCGGCGCCGCATAAGCAAGAATCCATTCCGCAACAACCCATCAAGAATGTGTTCCGTGGCATTGGCGGTATTATTTCAACTTACAAGCTAAACGTAATGCGAGGTGGTGTCATCGGTGCGGTTGTCGGTATCCTGCCCGGCGCAGGTTCGGATATTGCCGCGTGGATTGCTTATGCCATGTCAAAACGATTCTCTAAAAATCGTGACAAATTTGGCACTGGCCATGTTGAGGGTCTCGTTGATGCAGGTACTGCAAATAACGCGGGACTTGCTGGTGCGTGGGTGCCGGCGTTAGTGTTCGGTATACCCGGGGACTCAATAACAGCCATTGTTATTGGTGTGTTGTACATGAAAGGCATGAACCCTGGGCCTACCGTATTCATGCAACAACCTGAATTGATTCACGCGGTATTCATTGTTTTTTTTCTAGCCAATCTTGCGCTTATTCCGTTGGGTTTTATCGCGATACGCCTGTCACGCACCATTCTTCTGGTGCCACGGCATGTACTAATACCGATTATCCTGATGTTTTGTGTGGTCGGTTCTTTCGCGATTAACAACACAGCATTTGGAATCAGTGTGATGTTGATAATGGGCGTCATGGCTTACTTGATGGAAGAAAACGGTTTTCCCGTTGCGCCTACTATTTTAGGTATTGTACTTGGCACTATGCTTGAGGATAATTTTATGTCCTCGATGATTAAAGCTGATGGTCAGTTCGCAGAGTTTTTCTCACGACCCATTGCAGCCACGCTTGGCGTGTTGGTTATTGTGATCTGGACGCTACCGTTGTTACGACTCTTATTACGAACACTGCGCGGTGAAAAGACACGCTTGCCGACTTAATGTTCGCCGCACATATGTTTACTCGTTTTCACCAGTATTAGTGTGAGCGATTTTCATCGCTCACACTAATACGTTGATACACTACGTTCGATTTGACAACCTTACACGAGTGAAACAGAGGGCTAACAATGCCCAGAGACTAAAGGCACCACCACCGCTAGAATCACTTGCAACTGCAGCGCCAGTTTCTGGAGTTACCGGCGCCGGCATAGCTTCATCCGTATCAGTTGTCGTCATAGCTTCTTCCGCTTCCGTGGGAACGGGGATAACAGCCACTTGCTCGGCGGCCGGTTCCGCTACTTCCTCTGACGAAGTATTTGCATCGGAGTCTGTAGATTGACCGGAATTCGACGAACCAGTATCAGTACCTTCATTCGTTGCTGGATCAATTTCAGGATCAGGTACTACTTCAGGCTCGGTTATAACTCCAGGATCAGGTACTACTTCAGGCTCGGTTATAACTCCAGGTTCAGGTACTACTTCAGGCTCGGGCAGTACTTCAGGAGGCACATAAGCAGTATTGTCATCAGCGTCATAAATCGCTGGTATACCGTCCTGGTCGGCGTCAGTGTAAAAGCCGGCGTCGGAAGTTAGATCTAGTGCACCATCGTTACCGACGTCGAGATCATAGCGGAATTCGATACCATCCCCGTCTTGATCAACATTTCCCTGTTGAAGCGTTACTCCATTTTCTACCTGGCACCCATTTTTAGAGGTGTCATAAGACCATACGCAATAATAAGCATTGTCTACGTCAGCCTGGTTAAAAATGCCATCGCCATCACTGTCCCCACGCCCCGCATTACTATCTATATCAACTAAGTTCGCCAGTCCATCTCGATCATCATCAACAAACTGAGTAATCTGACCAAATGCGTTCGCCGCAATGTACTGATCGACATGATTGACATTATCGTATTTAGTGTATCTCGATATACCCTGCTCTTCGAAATCTAAAATTCCATCACCATCACTGTCTAAATCAACACTGTTCAGCATACCGTCACCATCTACATCCAATGGATTGCCAACATAGCCTTCTGGTACCCAAGACGTGTCGAATTCAAGCTCATCGTGCACGCCATCGTTATCAGCGTCCGCGTCGAGATGATCATGGTATCCATCGCCATCAAAGTCTGGGTAGGGATTGGCACTCGATACCGCTAACATTTCTGCAACATCAGGCATACCGTTATTATTAACGTCAGATAGGTCGTCCAAAAAACCATCGTTGTTCGCATCGATCAATCCTATTTCGATAGCATCTGACAGACCATCACCATCGCTATCGGCATCTTTTAGAACCTCGCCTTCAAACTCGTTTAGTACGCCATCATTATCAATATCGAAGTCGACTGGAATAGATGCATCGTCGGCTGCGTTGATTGGATCTGAGCCTTGCTGAACTTCCCAACCGTCAAGTGCGCCACCACCATCGGAATCTGAGCGTTTAGGATCGGTACCTAATAAGGCTTCTTCAACGTTACTTAAACCATCGTGGTCCATATCATCGCTGGTCGGATCAAGATCATTGTCAAACGGTACATAGGCTGCAGTATCATCAGCGTCTAGATGATCTGTAACACCATCGCCATCGGTATCGATTTTTGTACCTAACCAACCATTGTATACAAACTCTTGACCATCAAGCTTTCCATCTCCATCAGCATCCGGGTCAAGTTTGTTTTGTATACCGTCGCCGTCTACGTCCAGCGGGTCAAACGGAAAGTCATTAGGAAGATTGGGAGCTTGGTTTTCCCAATAATCACTCAAACCATCGTTGTCAGAATCTGCGTCGAGGACATCGGGTATGCCATCGTTATCGATATCCGGGTAGTTTCCCGAGACCGCTAACGCCTCTGCAACATCGGGCATACCATTATTGTTAATGTCAGTTAAATCATCTAAGAACCCATCTCGATCTGCATCGACTAACCCCAATTCAATGGTATCTGGCACACCATCTCCATCAGTATCCTTATCATACATATCCCTCGGTTGATCCCCTTCCAAATGATCACCAAGACCATCGTTATCCGAATCCAGGTCGTCGGGTATTTGGTCATCGTCTGTAGCATCTAATGGATCAAAACCGTTAGCGATTTCCCAACCATCACCCTTACCGCCGCGATCAGTATCTACATAATAGCGGTCGGTACCAATTGAAGACTCATAGGAGTCACTCAAACCATCACGGTCCCAATCATTTGCTGCTAGCGCCGAAGTGGCACCAACGATCAACGCGATTGCGGCTGCTAAAGGTCGTAGTTTGAACGTCCGAGTGATTTCCATATTATGTCCTTTATAAATAAGCGGGTTAAAAGGACAAAGCGGCTTTTCCAGATGTTATTGGAGAGACTGATAAAGAAATTGTGAAAAACTGACAAAAAGTGCGCTTTAAAGAGTAAGGGCGCACGTTTTTAGCACTGATTCATGGATTTACTGATTACTGATCGCGATCAAGACTTAAGTGCGATTAAACCTGTACGCTTTAATCGCTTGATACTACGTCGATCCTGAATTTAATCCAGAATCTTAAGTTGCCATAACGCACAACAATTCGAACATAATCGATGCGCCTAAAAATGCCGTATTACCGCTCCGGTCAAACGGAGGAAAAACTTCGACAAGATCGGCGCCTATGATGTTTATTTTGTCTAATGCTCTTACAACCTGCACGGTATGATAGGAATTGGGCGCGCCAATTTCAAGCGTACCGGTTCTCGGTGCAAAAGTAGGGTCGACGAAATCAATGTCGTAGGAAATATACGTATCGGTGTCTCCTACAATTTGACAGGCTTCTTCCATCACGCTATCAACACCACGCGCGTGAAACTTCTCTATTGGAATATCACGAATACCAACCGCATCAGCAAATCCCGATCTTCATTGTCATAGGTTGTGCCGCAAATGCCTATCTGCACGACTTTCTACGGGTTGATTAGGTTTTCCTCAACAGCACGTCGGAATGGCGTGCCGTGGGTATACTTTGTTCCGCCAAAGTAACCGTCGAAAAGATCGGTATGACTGTCAAAGTGAGTCATCGAAACCGGTGAGTCTTTAGCCAGCGCACGCAGAACAGGCAGTGATGTAAGATGATCTCCTCCCGCCGTTAATGGAAGTATGCCTGCAGCTTTCACTTGATCATAGAACGCTGTCACGCGTGACATGGTATCCATAAGGTCTGCAGGATTAGGCGGCATGTCCCCAAGATCTGCACAATTGGCCAGTTCGAACGGACGCACACCGGTAGCGCCATTTTGGGGCACGCATCATCGTCGACATGTTCCGCAATAACCGTGGCCCATGGCGAGGCCCTGAACGGTTAGTCGTACCGCCGTCCCAAGGCACACCGATTAAACCGATCTTTACTTCGCTTATCTTTGGATCGTCCAGCGCCACATTTGGCAGGCGCATAAACGTTGCCACACCAGCAAAGCGCGGAAGGTCAAATCCAGATACCGGTTGGAAATAATTATCGCTCAATTGCTCTCTCCTTTAGTGCATTACACTGCTGTCGTTCACGCCGAGACGCAGTGTGGCGTGAAACTGCATGGCAAACGAACAGACATAAACGCTGGTCAAGTGGTGCGTGAATATGCGGCTTGAAAAACGTTAAACTGATACAACTATTCTTTCGTCTTTCTTACATGCGCAAAAGCTGCAAACAAATCACCCGGTGAGCGCTCATTGCCAAGATCTAATTTATCTTCGATGCGTTGCAAATGATTATCCACTTCATTTTGCGCAGCCTTTGCATCACCTGCTTCAACAATGTCGATGATATCGAAATGCTCCTGATGCGAGCATAGTGTGTGATGTGGTGTTTGGTACATCGCAATGATTAGCGAAGTCTGAGGCACAAGCTCCTTCAAGTAGCTCTGAAGTGTTTCATTGGACGAAAGCATAGACAACTGTATATGAAAATCACCTGATAGCCGTAAACCACTACCTACGTGTTGCCGACGTACTTGATCTCGCTCGTCTTCTACACATTTTCGAAGCCTGTTTAGAGATTCTTTAGTGGCTGCAATGGTCGCTTCACGAACCAGCTCACTTTCAATTAGTCTGCGCACGCCGAGTACTTCACGTGCCTTTTTTACATCCGGACGGATAATAGTTGCACCGCGATTAGGCTGGATATCAACTATACGATCATGTGAAAGCCTTAACAGCGCACGACGAACAATGGTTCTGCTAACAGAGAAAATACTGGCTAACTCATCTTCCTTTAGCTTCACACCGGGACTCAGTCGATGGTCCAGAATGGCATCTAATATTTCGTTGTATAGCCGGCCATCTTGAGTTGCATTTAAAGCATCTTCAACTGGCACAACGACCAGCTCCAGCTTTTCTGAATCTTTGGGTTTCGAGTTTTTGTTAGCACCCATGCCTTGACTCCATATCAATTAACTATATTGTACACAACGCAGATCAGGCGCAACCAGCCTACTCCGCCTTGCCACCTGCTTGAAACCATTGATCTATCAACGCGCGCTCTTCATCTGTAATTTGAGTTAAGTTTCCAATAGGCATCGCCTTGGTCACGACAACTTGTTGATGAATCACTTGCGCCTGTCGCACGATATCGTCCGCGCTTTCAAGAACCACACCTTTGGGTGCCGTACTAAAACCGGGTTGTGTCGGTGCCTGTGCATGACAGCTAGCACAACGAGTTTCCATCACAGCGGCCACACTGGCAAATAGTACTGATGTACTTACCCCTTTTTCTATCGCTACTGGTGCAGACGGTCGTGGTGCAATCGCAGCGGCAACACCCATGATGAGCACAGCGGCTGCGATCAAAGGAATGGGCGTCTGCTTACCATGATGTCTTTGAACAAAATACACACGTATAAGAGCGCCAGCCACAGACAGTGCGATCAGAATAAGCCAATTATATTCATGCCCCCAAGTCATTGCATAGTGATTGCTAATCATCACGAACAGAACGGGCAAGGTGAAAAACGTATTGTGTACGGAGCGTTGCTTAGCGCGAACACCGTGCATAGGATCAGGAGCTCGACCTTCCTGCTTTGCAGCGACCAAATCTCTTTGGCCAGGCATAATGACGAAAAATACGTTGGCCACCATAATGGTTCCAAGCATCGCGCCAAAGTGAAGATAGGCTCCTCGGCCACTGAATATTTGACATAGGGCCCAAGCAGCAATGGACACAAACACTAACATCACAAGACTAAGCTTATTCTCTTGTTTACCAATTGGCGACTTACACAACAGATCATATACAATCCAACCAACCGCGATGGTTAACATACCTAAGATAACCGCAACTGGTTTACTCAGTGTCATTACGCTTGGGTCTATTAGATATATTTCGGCTTGGTACCAATACATCAGTGACAACAGAAACATTCCAGTAATCCAGGTGGTATAAGCCTCCCACTTAAACCAATGCAAGTTATCCGGTAGTTTCGGCGGCGCTACTTTGTATTTTTGAGCATGATAGAAACCACCACCATGAACCGACCAAACCTCACCACCAACTCCCTGATCTACATCAGCCTGCTGCTTTGGTGTTTCTAAGCTGTTATCCAACCAAACGAAATAAAACGATGCGCCAATCCAAGCAATGCCTGTCACCATATGCACCCAACGACCCAATAGATTGAGCCACTCTAAAATATAGCCTTCCATCTGTGTAACCTCAAACTAGTGATTTATAAGTAATAGTCATTTAACTGCCTCGATATGTCGAGTAGCTGTAAGGTGTTATCAATAACGGTACGTGGTAATGCTCGTCAGATGATGCGACTCCAAAGCGAATAACAACATCATCCAAAAACAGTGGTCCGTTGTTCTTGTCACGAGCAATGTTCTTCAGTTCAAGCGCTGAGAAATAAGGACCAACTGAGAACACAAGTTCGTATACGCCAGCTATAAACTCGTCATTTTCTAAAAGCGGCTGATCACACCGGCCGTCATCATTGGTAACCTCAATGTGTAACTTCAGTCGCTGATCGTTAACGACTCGAAACAATGAAATTGTGATGCCGCTGCCAGGACAACCTCGTGTGGTATCCAGAACGTGTGTCGTTAATCTACCCATATAGGTATATTTCTCGTCGTAGGCCCAAGGGCCGAGGTTTACCAGCTAATCTTTAGAAGTAACTGAATCACTATAATGTCTGCATCATTGTACTTGATATTGTTTTTATAAATGTGTACAAATACAGTAATATCCTTTCTGGCTACAGCCACAATTTGCTATGAACCAAATACTCAAAGCAAACTATTGCCCAACCTCCGTTCCCCTAAATAAAAGGCTGAAATCTCTATGAACACTCGCTCTTCACGATTCAGCGTCGCACCTGCGTCACTGACACGAGATGCATTCGTAGACCGGTTTGGCGCTGTTTATGAGCACTCACCCTGGGTGGCTGAGCGAACGTGGGACGCTGGCATTGATGAGCGCCACAGCGTCATTGAAAGCTTGGCTAATGCCATGGCTGAGGTGTTAGACCTTTCAGCGACCAGTGAAAAACTGCAACTCATCCGCACACACCCTGATTTAGCCGGGAAAGCGGCCGCTAAAGGCGAACTAACATCCGATTCAAACGACGAACAATCCAGCGCCGGCCTTGATCAGTGCAGCGATGCAGAGTTGACTGAATTTCAAACTTTAAACGATCAATACAAAGCTAAGTTCGACATACCTTTTATCATGGCGGTACGAGGCGCTAATCGGCATCAAATTCTCGCAGGCTTTAAAAGACGGTTACTCAATACCTATGACGTAGAGGTGATTCGCGCCATCGTTGAAATAAACCGTATCGCTGTGCTGCGTATGAACACGATGGCAGCATCTGAATACCCGCGTGACTTGGTCGGCTACGGTAATCGGCCTCCAAAGGCTGATTGGCCAGAAAAAGCGCGCATTGCAGTGCAATTCGTCATTAATTATGAAGAAGGCGCTGAGAACTGCGTACTACATGGCGACCCAGCATCGGAAGCGTTTCTGTCTGAAATCGTTGGTGCACAAGCGCTGCCAAGTGTGCGCCATATGAACATGGAATCAATATACGAGTACGGTTCTCGTGTCGGTTTTTGGCGCCTGCACGATTTATTCGTCAAACGCAGTATGCCGGTAACGGTATTTGGAGTTGCTCTTGCACTGGAACGAAATCCGGACGCAGTTGCTGCTATGAAAGCGGCTCAATGGGAAATTGCCAGCCATGGGTATCGATGGATTGATTATCAATACATGGATGAAGAACTTGAGCGCATGCATTTAAAGCTTGCAATAGACACACACACGCGTGTTACTGGAGAAAGACCGTTGGGCTGGTATCTTGGTCGCTGCAGCCCGAACACGCATCAAATTGTGGCTGAAGAGGGTGGGTTTGTTTATAACGCAGACAGCTATGCAGATGACCTCCCCTACTGGGACACGACACATGGAAATAAAGCTCAGCTGATCGTGCCGTACACGCTTGATGCCAACGACATGCGCTTTGCATCACCGCAGGGCTTCAATGCAGGGGATCAGTTTTTTAACTATTTAAAAGATAGTTTTGATTCGCTCTACGCTGAAGGTGCAGATACACCTCGCATGCTTTCCGTCGGGTTGCATTGCCGTCTTGTCGGCCGACCGGGGCGTATCGCGGCCCTAGCCAAGTTCTTAGACTACATAAACGGTTTTGACGAAGTGTGGGTTGCACGCCGAATTGACATTGCACAGCATTGGCAATCAAATCATCCGGCTGTTTAGTGGGGATGCTGCAGATGAGTTACAACTGGATTTCTCTTTCGAGATCCAGTTAAACATCTGTTGATAGTCAAAAGCGAGGAGTTTTACTTTACTGCAGTGGCCTGATGCAATTCCTGTAACACTCATTGCAGAATGTTTCCATGATCGCACATGAACCTTGCAAACAAATTTTGTTTGTTGGTAGATAGAACGGGATTACGATGTTTATTCGTAACAAGCACACGTCATAGTCCTTGTCGTGTACTTGTCTCGATCATACTAAGCGCAACTCAATTTAAACAGTACTGCCTTCATCAGCTTCTTCTAGCTCGTGAGGGATAATTAAATTAAGTACGATCGCTATCAATGCTGCGGGCAACAAACCTGAGGTCATCAGTACTTTTAACGTTGCTGGTAAGTGCTGCAAAGCACCAGGCTCTAGTTGCAGTCCAAGTCCTACCGACAAAGCGATCGCAAAGATCATCATGTTGCGACGATTCCAAACAACATCTGCCAACATACTCGCACCAGCAGCCGCAACCATACCGAACATCACGATAACGCCACCACCCAATACAGCGATTGGCATACTTGAAATGACAGCACCAAACTTCGGCACCAAGCCACAGACGATAAGAAAGATAGCGCCAATGGTAACAACGTGTCGGCTCATTACACCTGTCATAGAGATCAGGCCAACGTTCTGGCTAAACGATGTGTTTGGCAGCGCACCAAAAATGCCTGAAAGCGCAGTACCAAAACCATCTGCCAATGTCCCACCGGTGATTTCTTTGTCAGTCGCTTCACGCCCGGCTCCACCTTTAGTGATTCCCGAGATATCACCGACCGTTTCAATCGCCGAAATAACGCCCATGAGACACATACCGATAACAGCCGCAACATTGAATTCGATACCAAAATGCAACGGATTAGGAGGTGAGAACCATGCAGCTTTTCCAACGTTGGCGAAGCTAACCATGCCTAGCACGAAGGCGACAGCGTAGCCAGCAAGCAGACCTAACAACACTGCCGATACGGATAGCATGCCTCGGGTAAAAAACTTAAGGCCAAGCGTGACGACGATGACCACTAGCGCAAGCCCCCAATGCTGAAAGGTTCCATACTCAGGCTTACCAATCAGGGGCACACCACCTGCTGCGTACTGGATACCGACCTTCACCAATGCCAAACCAATCATTAAAACAATCAGGCCCGTTACCAGTGGTGGTAGCCAATGCCGAATTCGACCAATGAAGGTACCGAGAAAGAAGTGAAAGATACCACCAGCGACTATGCCCCCCATTAACGCAGGCATGCCAAACTGGATAGCAATTGGAATCATTATGGGAATGAATGCAAAGCTCGTCCCTTGCACAACAGGTAGTCTGGCGCCCATAGGTCCAATACCGATAGTCTGTACTAATGTGGCTATGCCAGCGAATACCATCGACATCTGGATCATGTAGATCATGTTGGAGATATCGCCAGAGCCAAAGCCGAAGCCTGCGGCACCTGAAACGATAATGGCAGGAGTTACGTTACTGACAAACATCGCCAATACGTGCTGAATACCTAGTGGTGTGCCCTTTACGATGCCAGGAAAATAGTTTGGGTCGCGCATTTGCGCTGCCGTCATTCCGCTCTGTTTTGCCATCAAAATCTCCGAGTGATATTACCGAATGACAATGTACACCAACGGATATGCACATGCACACTATTATGTACACAATCCTATATTCACATTGTATTCAATCTGTTTAGGCAGATAATCAACTTGCAACCGAGATTTACATAGCAATTCGTTCACGAATCGAGCGGCGGCCAGATGACACACACACCCTCTCCTAGCTGGCTTACTTGAGTATTGCGATATTCGGTGTGTGTCGCTGATAAGGAATCATTGTTTTGAATCTTCGGTCGCAACAGACTGTGGAACTAATGTCGTATTAAGAAAATACACAAAAATACCCTAAAAATGGTTACACCACCTAAGTCGACCAGTTTGCAGTTAGCACTCAGTAAGAACGAAGGAATGACGACACAACTATAAAATGAATGCAATCGGTATAATCGTTAACCAACTCCGGACTCTGGAGCCAGATCCACATTGCTTAATCTAAAGGCAACATAAACAAATTGCTGACATTCAAAATTGCAAAAATGATTCTAGCTGGCACAGTGATGCTCGCATCGAAAAGTGCATTAGCCCTATTGCCATTTGATCGTACGGGAAATTTATATGTATCTATGTGGAGTGCCGATGAAATTGCCGTATTCACTCCCACCGGCGTAGAGATAGAACGTTTCAGTGCAGACGGGCTAGATGGACCACGAGGAATAGCTTTTAACCCAGCTAATGGAGAAATCTGGATCGCTGGCGAATTCAGCAACGCAATTTATATATTTAATCATCAACATCAATTTATACGAACATTGGAACATCCAGAATTTAATGAGCCAGTAGGTATCTCGTTTAAGAATACAACTGGGGCAGCGCTTATTGACCAATCGGTGTACGTCAGTAACTCAAATGGCAATGAGATCATGGTATTCAGCCAGAATGGTGATCTGCAAAAACAATTTACCGGTTTGGCTTTGCAAGACCCTAACTGTTCAGCATTTATGCAAGACGACAGCCTATTTGTTGCTAACCGACTCGGAGGCACCATGGGCAGAAGTGGCGCTGTGTCAAAGTTCGATTTGAATGATGATTATCTTTTCGATTTTACCACCTCTGGTATCGCTAGCTTAATGGCACTAGCCCGAGATCCCAATGCTATGTCCAGTGGTATCGACGACACCCTATGGGCTACTTCCGGTGGTGGGGACACAGGTATATATGAGTTTGATCAGAACGGAAACTTACTCACGACGCTATTACCGACTGATATCGACGACGGCAGCGCCATCATCCCACAAGGCATAGCATTCGATGGCAACGGGGATTTCATAGTTGTTTCGTATTTAAATGAAGTCATCAAGTTTGACAGTGATGGAAATTATCTTATGCGTTTTCCAACGGGCTCCGGCACAGCTAGAAGCACAGCTTTTCAAGGTTGCCGCACGGATGTGGATACGTCACAAGGTTGTGTACCGCTAGGCGTTAACACAGATGACGCAAATACTGGCAGTAACAATAACAATCAAGGCTCAGACAATACGAGTACGCCAATGAGCGAAAACATCGAAATCATGACAGCCCGCACTGAGATAACGAGAAGTTCCGGCGGAGGTGCAAGCGGCATACTGTTTCTGACGTTTAGTTTCTTTATGGCGATTCTCCGACGGGCTAAATATTAGCAATAAAATAGACTTATAGAATAGATCTATTGGTATTTCGTTAATGCGTCTTTTTTTGTTGCAAAAAAATCAGAGAACATAGTTAATTAATAAGTTGGGTTTAATAAACTATTCTTCAATGATCGATTAAGGTATTCGGCTTATTGAACATCAGCTCCACTGATTTGCACTACTGACGAGTCAGTACCATGCCTTTACCGCAAACTAAACCAATAATAAATAAGAATAAAACTATAGACACTGTCTACTACAAAACACGAACATGTGTACCAAAAGAAAAATCGAACCCCTGAACCAAAATGCTTCGCCAAGTCGCAGCAACCATGCCCAAATATAGCAGCGATAATCAATAGCGGCCAACCCAGCAGTGTGGCAATTATCAAAACAGAAGCAATGACTGCCTCAGAACGAATTGACCTACGTAATGAAATAGCCTCCGTTAGATAGGTAAAGTTCATCGCAATTGAAAAAAAGGCTGCAACTGCCCAAACATGTCCAGCTGGAAGTTGCCAGTGTCATAATAACGACAGCAGCACATAAACACTTGCAACATCTTTCAGTGCTTTTTGCCGTCTGCTAAAAAATGAAATAGAACTATTCGTACTCATGAAACCAGCATCAGTCTGTATCAATCATACACACACATGATTATCTCAGAATAGCTGGCCGGTATCATGACCGTACTTTTCTAGTAGATGCAGTTGTGCAACAATCCCATAGAGTGCTGTTGCATTGTAAATATTACAGCGCATTGTGTTTGGCCTGTTTGAGTCGAGTTCATTGAGTTAATGTGGTGATGACTCTCAATTATCGCAAGACACCGCTTATTTAGTCGGCATTTACTTTCATTACGTATCTACGCTCTAGCTTTCCACCTTAGGTCTAATTATATGTCACAAAAAATAGCAATCGTTGGAATAGGACCACGTGGACTTTCCGCTTTAGAATCACTATCACGAGCACTTAGTCAGTCGGTCTCGCCAGTAACAACAACGTTGTTGCTTTTCGATGATAGCGGATATCCAGGTTGCGGCCCGAACTATGCCCCAGATCAACCAATGACTAATGTGCTGAATATTCCTTGCCGAGAAGTGCCTTTAAGTGCTCGAGCCGCCATTACGGGACAGGTCAACATTTCTGGTTTCCAGAGTTACAACGACTGGCAGAGCGAACACGAACTAATTAATAATCAAGGTCAGGATGTGTATCCATCCCGAGCTAGCATAGGTGAATACTTACAAGCACGATTTAGATCTTGGATAGTCGGTTGGCAGTCAGCTGGCAGCGTTGAGATCATCACCACTTCTATTATAGATATCGAGCACTGCGCATCAAGTCTTGTTCTCGTGGACAATGTAAACAGGCGCTACGAAGACATCACACATGCACTTCTCACCATTGGCCATCAACCGGTTGAACGCGATAAGTCACTAGAACATTGGGCAGAAATTTCAGATCGCTCTGACGTGCATACGTTTTTCGAACATCCCTATCCCGCTCAAACATTAATCGATTCGGAGGAAATCGGCTCCAACGATACGGTGGCTATCCGAGGTTTGGGGCTGAGCATGATCGATGTAGTCAAAGCACTCACTGAGGGACGTGGCGGCAAGTTTACCCCTCGCCCCGGACCGAAATTTCAGTTTGACTACACGGCATCATCATCTGAGCCTGCAATGTTACTGCCCTATTCTTTAGATGGCCTTCCAATGGCTCCAAAACCTGCCAATGAGCTTGTCGACAGTTTCTTTAAACTATCAGAGATTGACCGAGAAACATTATTAGCGTGTTTAACTACGGTGAGCCAATACAAAAATGGCGACCAATTGAGAAACGACATTATCAAAGTGGTCGCTGAAATCAGCGCAGGCGTTTTCAGTCGACTTGATGAGCGTCAACTCATAAAGGGACTTTCACCAGCGGTACTCACGAGTACCATCACACATTGGTTAGATGAAGACAATTCGGACCAATCAGGGATTGTGTCGCAGCAAAAAGACACCGTTGAGAGCATGAGAGATTTTTTGCAAATGAGCCTGGACCAAGCACCGATATCGATTGATTACTGCGTTGGTCAGGTGTGGCGACATTGCCAGCCAATGTTCTATACGGAGCTAGCTCATATAGCCGGTGAAACCGCTTTACTTGCCGCATTTATTGAACTTGATGGACGTATGAAGCGTTATGCTTTCGGGCCGCCGGTGGATAGTGTCGCTCGCCTACTCTCGTTATGTGATGCTGGTGTATTGCGGTTTGCAATTGCTGATGACCCAATTATAAAGGTACACGACAAAGGATGGACCCTTCAGGAAGATAATGCGCAGATAGTAGCATCGGTCATGGTCAACTCGGTGTTGGCCTCGCCAGCACTGCTATCAGTTTCCACTCCACTGGTTAAATCACTAATTAGAAAACGCCTGCTTCGGCCTATAAGCGACAAACTCGGTGCTATAACAGATAAGAGCGGATTGACAGTAAGCGCACAAGATTCAAGAAGTAACCAACATATAGCCCTTGTCGGCCGTCTGGCCATAGGTTCAATTGTTGAGGCCGACGCGCTTTTGGAATGCTTCGGACCAGAGTTAGATGTGTGGGCAAGAGCTTTGTAAAAAATGCGTCTTTACTAAAACAAATTGATAATGGCACTGGTAAATATCGTAAGTGCTGTGCACGCAACTCACTGGATAAACAGTATCCGTGCTAGCTTGACAATAAAACAAAGCATGTCCTACTGGCTTGCTGGCTTGCTGGCTTGCTGGCTGAATGGCTGAATGGCCGAATGGCTGACTAACGTATCGACCGCTGAATCTCATCCACAGAAGAATTTATCAAAGTTTTTGCAAAGTCTTTGATTAAAAGACCAGACGCTTTTTTGTTTAATGTTGGACGTATCTGACCTAACGTCTGCGGATCCGCAACAATGACTAGATTTTCGAATAACTCTTTATGCGCCATTCGATTGATACGAACTGCCACTTGTTTTGCGAATATTGCCTCTTTTGTGCTCTGCTGCGATGATTCCTTAGGTCGGTTACCTGCAGGCCCATCGCGGTCTAAGTTCTCTGGTGCCCAATCCTCCATCTTTTTGAGTTTTAGCTCTCCTTCAGAGCCAAAGTTACGAAATAATTTGGCTTGGTGCCCGTCGGCGATAACGACCAGCGCATTAGTCGGATACTTGTTACTCATTGCAATTCTCTTTGACATTGTATGACGGAATAGACCTTTTACATACTGTGTATGGACTGTATTCTAATTTTATACGATGGGTCTTTTATACCGGCGATACTATCTACAATCCGCTCTGTAAATATTTCATACGCAGATCACTTTAGTCTGTGCAGTCGGGCTATGACCAGTCGATCTTAAACAGATTGTACAAAAACGTTATTGAGGATATTTCACGAACCTTGGCAAGCACTCAAAACGCAACCCGCGCGACAACCTCAACGGTCCCTCAATACCCTTTTCAACGGTCAGACCCTTTTGTGTAATCGAGAGGGCTGTGAAATCTGATAGTTGCCATGCTCTTTCTCGTACCGAATCCATTTGATGCCTCCATTCTTGAAAGTTAATAACTCGAGCAACCTCCGACGGACATACTGTTGATGTGAGCGATCTGTGCTTGAGTAAGCTGTAAATTGTGGCATCCACTCTAACAATATACTCCTGCTTGCTTTGTTCCAACCACCACTTACCCCCTCGTTCGCCCAATGCTACCTTCGCACATTGGACACGCGCTCTTGCAATTTTCTCATCCGCTTTCAAACCAGAAGTCAATGATGCTTTCACTGCTCGCCTTGCGTCCATTAATTCGTTCACAAGCTGTTGTCGCAGCGGTACAGGGATTGTAGGGTTGGCACACCTCCAACGCCGACCTTTTATCACCATGTACCCAACATCATTATCTGTTTTTTCGATGCTCATCGTTTCGTTCTTGTATACATAACTCGTGGCGCATTGATGTCAACCCCATCTTCAAGGTTCATTCTTGTCATAAACAACTAAAATGCAATGTCACTTCTCACCGAACCTGTCGATGCATTAACCCATTAACATTTTTTAGGTATTCTATTCATGAGTCGATCTATAAGTTATCTTGCCGCTTGCGCACTATGATTTATTTGATGCTTGAGTCTCCATATTTACTAACATTATTTGCTTTTCAGCATGCGTAAAACTGCCGACTCTTGTTTTGACAGCCCCTTTCTGGCACGACCTACGGCGCTTGGTAGAGTGCCAGAGGCGATGGCAGACAGTAGATCTGGATGGATATAATATTTGCGTGCGACGGCCACAGTGTTGCCAAGTTTTCTCGCCGCGTATTGCACAGATTTTTTTTCTAACTTCGACCAATTAGTGTCGGTACCATCAACCTGCATTCCACTCAGGCTATAGTGCAATGCAGCGACGGTACCTCCCCATGTGCGAAAGGTTTTAGCTGTGTAAGCTTCACCGGATATCCGTTTTAAATAATCGTTCACATCTGATGAACTTATAGCGACGATTCGGCCGTTAGTGGCTTGGTATTGAAACAATCGCTGCCCCGGCAATTCTTGACATTCTTTCAACCTTCGAGCAAGCGCCACGTCTTTGATATCAATTTCTCGTTGTTTGCCAGATTTACCCAGAAAAGAGAGCGACACCTGCTGTCCTGATACATCCACATGTTTTTGTTTTAGCGTCGTGGCACCGTAAGTTTTATTCGACTTCATATAAGCGTCGTTGCCCACACGAATTAACCCGATATCAATTAGCTTTACCGCAGTTGCCAGTACACGTTGTTTTGATAGAGGCGCTTTAGCCATATCTGTTTTAACGCTCTTGCGTATCTCAGCCAATTGCTGTGCAAAACCAACAAGACCATCGAACTTGCTCAGATTTTGATGCTCTTGCCAGAGCGGATGGTATATGTATTGTTTGCGCTTTCTAGCATCGATACCAGTGCAGAGTATGTGTGCTTGCTCATTCCGCGAAATCCAGACGTCGTTCCATGCTGGTGGGATGGTTAACGATTTACAGTAAGTAAGCAAGGATTCTCGTCGAATTGGCTTTCCACCAATCCCAAAATACGAAAATCCTCGGCCTCTGCGTCGACGTGAATAGCCGGGCAACTCGAGGTCGGCGTACACTAAAATGCTAGGTAGATCTGACATAATTGTAAGGCACCAATGCGTTGGGTCCGAGTCTATTCCAGCTTCGAATATCTAATGGAAAACGATTAAGTCAAATCACAAATGTAAGCTTCTACTTCTTCTTTGCCATTTTCATGAATTTTCTGTATTGCTCCAGTACTAGTCATTCCAACAGCTAGCGATAGAACATGCTAGGCGGGCTGAGCTTACAATTCAACACAGATGTAAAGTTTACATACTGATAATGCGTCGACGCCTAGACGCTAGAGAAAGAATGTCGGACGAAAAAGAGAACTAAAATTTACAAAAAAAAGCAACCAAAACTACGATTACAGAAGTTTTCGCCTAGTAGCACCCCAAAACAATTGAAGAGTCTAAGGAGAAGGTACAACTGAACAACATCGTGATCAGAATGTGGTACGCCATTCACCGATAATTTACCGACTAAGCAGATTGGAATCATCCGTCAAACCCGTCGGAGCTAGATTTTGATCGTGCAGTATTACAACCGATATTGCTGTGGACGATTCGTCGTATACTTTGCTATACGGCCACACGTTACTACACTTAGTTATGACTGATATTCCTGCAACGTTAATGATGATTTTGCAACTAACAGCTAGTATTGCGTTGGTTTTACCTGTTGCATGGAATCGAGAACGTGAAGGTCCAAGTATGGGACTACGTACTTTCAGCCTAGTGTCGCTAGGGTCATGTGCGTACGTGTTAATCGGACTCTCATTAGTTAGCACAGATGAACACGAATATTTAGTGCGTATCATGCAAGGATTAATGTCAGGTATCGGATTCGTCGGTGGAGGCGCCATCTTGAAGGATTCTGACCATGTACGTGGGACAGCATCTGCAGCTTCTATATGGGTCACAGGTGCATTGGGCGCTGCCGTAGGATTTCAATTATGGTCTCTCGCTATTGCACTGTCTGTCGCTAACTTCCTAGTCATCTGGATAATGGGACCGGTCAAGCAAAACTTAAAGGATTAATGCTTCCTGAGTTGTTCGCCATTATGCAACACCAATTGGAACCGACCCATCTGTACATCGCGACAGACCACACAACACGCTCTGCATCGCCATCTGAGTTGAATTTTCTGGTGTAAATTGTGATATTTTGCAGTATCTTGCGCAGAAGCACGCTTACATCTAGATTCACCACGAATTTGCATGCTGCCATCACTCCAACGAGTTTTGCTAAAAATAAACTCCCTGAAATTTAAAGATGACTCAAAAGCCTTCAAAAACTCCACCAGCGTCTCTCGAAAAACTGAGTCGGCTTATGGATTCATCCATACCGCTTCCTGGTGGGCATCGTATTGGGTGGGATGGCATTATTGGCTTGGTACCAGGTATCGGTGATTTTACTGGTCTAGCAATCTCTATTTATATTCTGGCCGGCGCACACAAAGCTGGAGCTTCAACGGCCACGATGTTTAGAATGATGTTTAACATCACAATCGAAACGTTAATCGGAACAATACCGATAATAGGAGACATTTTTGATTTCGTTTACAAAGCTAATAACCGGAATATGGACCTGCTGCGTCAACAGTTAGCACACCCAACCACAACTGGAGTACAAAGCCAACGTCGCATGTGGTTGTTTGGTTTTGGGATGTTGTTGTTCGTTCTAATATTGCTCTACGTTCTTATAAAAACTGTTTCAGCAATAATTGGCTGGATATTCTGAATTGCACACTCTTTGAGACGTCACCCTCGACGATAAACAGTAAGACAATGATATGAATAAGTTGATAAAACCTATACTGGTACTTCTGGGATCGCTGACTTTCGCTGCTTCACCGTATTTTTCACCTGAGTTCGGTGGATTCAATCCAGATCGCTACCCAGTACCACAGGAAAATGCGCCGGTGCAACCAGCAGGTTGGGCGTTCGCTATCTGGGGGCTCATTTATCTAGGGCTGATAATCCACGCTATCGCAGGCGTGTTCAAGTATCGAAAAAAAACTGAATGGGACCGGGGTCGAATTGCGCTGATCATATCACTGGCAATAGGAACCATCTGGTTACCTGTCGCTTTAAAGTCGCCTATTATGGCAACTATTCTGATCTGGTTCATGCTTGTGTCAGCGTTGATATGCTTATACCAAACGTATGCAGCTACTCCACCTTGGGTCGCAACTTGGCCAGTTGCGCTGTACGCCGGTTGGCTTTCAGCGGCATCATTTGTATCTGTCGGGCTATTACTGGCAGGCTACGGTGTGTTATCAGATACATTAGCGGCTATCGTCGCACTTGCCGGGGCTACGCTATTCGCGACGATCAACCAATTTAAACTAGCGCAGTGGCCTTATGCAGCAGCTGTTAGCTGGGGGTTTATAGGGATCGGCATCGCAAACTACGGTGAACATAATTTGATCGCTGGCTTGTCTGTTGTAGCAGCATCGGTGTTGATTGCTATCTCTGCGTCTCAATTGTTGCGCTCATCGAAACACGAGCCAGACCGCGAAGGATAGTGCGTCATTACGTCGATAGTTTAGAAAACACCGCTCGATAGATTAGCTAGAGATCAAAAGATCAAAAGATCAAAAGATCAAAAGATCAAACCGCATTGTAGATGTACTGAAAAACTACGCAACTGCATCGTTGCCATGACGCAGTGTACCGCTGAACAGCTATGGTAGTGCTACAACGCGATTAACCTCCTTGGCTCACAGGCCATTTTCTACTGAGCTACTTGACCACAGCATCGCATTCATTTAAATCTTTTTGCTCTACATCTGACCCGTCCTTGTCATCTGAATCGTCCGCGTCACCCTTATCATCCCTATCATCCTTATCATCCTTATCATCCTTATCATCCACGTCATCGTTATCATCTGCATCGTCCTTATCATCTGCATCGTCCTTATCATCTGCATCGTCCTTACCATCTGCATCGTCCTTACCATCTGCATCGTCCTTACCATCTGCATCGTCCTTACCATCTGCATCATCGTCATTTAACGGTTCGCAATTAGATACATTGTAGGATGCCTCGCCTACTTCCTTCTTGGCGTCTTCAGTATCTGCAGCCATTGCAGCGTGCGATGATAGAGCAACGATACATATCGTTAAAGTAAGGAGCCGCGTTATGGTTGCATAAGACATTGGTAGGTTCTTTCGTTGTGTGAAAATCTGAGCATAGCCGCATGGTTGAATTTAATCCAGCAACCTCGATTGTAAAATTTGCATATTACCCTATAAAAGGTTCTTTGCACAATTTTCCTTTTCAGCAAATGTTAAAATCGAGCACGCTTATATCGCCGATGCCACGTCAAATAATCACAGTAGCCAACCTGGTGCAAGTACAGATTACTTTACCCTATGTTCTAAAATACGTTATTTGCATTTATCTTCAATAGCGATTGGACACTAATTTCTAAATGCGACTAAACCACTGCGCCTCACGGTTGCAACCAAATCAAGATAAACAATCATTCTTATCGCAGTTCGTGTTTACTGTATGCATTGTGCTTACCGGATGCTCTACTATTCCCGAAGCTACGTTGCCGTCTGGTAAAACGAACGATTCTCGAACATACCGTGGTTATGAAAATCCTTGTACTGGCGGCGCTAAATCTGAGGATGAAAAAGTTGATCAAGCGCAAGAAATGCTATTTTCACTTTCGTGCGAAGCAGCTCTATGGCTTGATGGTTTGGGTGGATCACAAGGTGATATTGACGCAGCTAAGCGCACACACGGTTATGTAGAAAGCTCAATCGAATACTCCGAATTTGACGGTTTCTCGTCAGATGCTAAAATGCGCGTAGAGACCGAGTTACCAGTTTTACAAAATCGTTTACGTGCATTCATTGGACGTGAGAGCAGCGACAGTTATACACGTCAGCGCTCCGAGAGTTTTGCCTTAAAATCACAATTCCAGCGTAACGTTAAGGGCGGTAGTTGGCTAGCTGGACTTGGCTACAGCATCCCAGGCTTAGAAAGGTTTGACACAAAAATATCAGCAGGAATCTCTGGCATCCCTAAATCAAAACTATACGTCAATTCGCGTAGCCGGCTGACCGTTATATCAACGAAAAACCAACTACTACACTTATCAATCAAGCCTTTTTGGACCAATCGGTCTGGCTTCGGCTTTACCGCTTCAGAAGATTTCAGTTTAGTTCTAACTGATGGGATTCTACTCAGGCTTCTACAAGTAAACACCATCAGCGAACGCACACGTGGGCTGGACTGGTATGCAGGTCTAATCTTGTACCAACAATTAGATAGCCAACGAGGGTTGGCTTGGCAAATATTTTCGAATGGCCAAACCGATGAAGCAGTCCCACTGTTTAACTACGGAGCACAGGTCACCTATCGCACGCCAGTCATTAAAAATAAACTCAATGGCGAATTTAGAATCGGTGTTGGCTTCCCCAAGGTCGACCCTGATGAACAAAGAAGAAGCTCTGGCAATGTTAGTATTAATTTTATACTGCCGTTTGGTAGAGCAAGCAAAGACGTTAATAATTAGGAAAATTCCTAACGCAACGATACCGTAACTCAGCAACTCAGCAACTCAGTAACTCGGTAACTCGGTAACTCGGTACTTCAAAATAAATTAGACAGCAAAATCCCAGCACCGATCCTTTGCTGAAAGTGATTATAGTCAACTAATGCGTCACCATAACCATTGAAATACTGAATAACTCCTCGAAAGCGGCCAAACAATGGCAGGCTCATAGACAACTCTGATGCACCTCTTCCAGTTGCTACATTGAGACGAAACTGGCCGGAAAATTCGTAACGGCTACCGCGCCAGCCGAGTGTTAATTCACCGTGACCCATAAAATCTAAAATATCAGGATTATCATCTCCACGTGGATCGTTAGGAGTTGCCTTATCTTTTTCGGGAAGCCTATACCAGGTGCGTACTAACCCAAAGTAGCTGTCTTTTTCAACCAACAATCCTGCATACAATCGATTCCAACTTCTCGAGAATCCTTGAATTTGACCGTTCGATTGGTGTTCCAGCCCAAAGATAGCGCTTGTGGTGCTTCCGAAGGGCGAGAATAGCATTGGTCGGAAATAAAATATTTCTGGCTGGTAGTTGGTCTCTCTGAATAGGCTAGAAACATCTTTTGAATACAATTGCCACCAAGCTTCCATGGTCAAGCCGATGAACAGTGCATCACCACTTGCAAACAAATCATTTTCATTAAGTTGTACTTTAAAGCTCAGTTGAAATTTAACCTCTTCCTCATTGAGATACTGAGGAATATCCTCATTAAATAGTTCGTATATCTCAGAATTCAGATCAGATGTATAGCTAACAGGCAATATATAATTTTGCTTGTGAGTAGATATAACATACGGATTAAACGCAGTTTTTCTCTCACTTTCAAGGCGTTCTGTAACAACCCCATCGTCAGTGTCTAGCGAATCTTGGACAGAACGACTATCCGGGTGCGCTATGGCTATTGACGAGAAAAACAATCCAATAAAACAAGCGCTACTGATTGTAATTTTCGTAAATCTATTAGACATCTACTGCGTTTTTCTAATTGAGAGAGGATTTTAAGAACAGATCAACTGATAATTGCTGATAGTGCGACGACCATTGACTGACACGCTGACGCGTGTGGGATCATAATACAAATAATTGATTAGTAGACGAACAATTGTAGTTATTACAAACTTGGAAATAGTTACCTGTAGCGGCAGATGGGCCATATGACCATTGTTTGTATACAACTTTTGTTACACGCCTCAAATCGGAGCACTTATATTTTTTGAGTTCCGTGTCAACAATTCAATTTCACTCAAAGTGAGGCACATTATTTCACACGACTAACTTCTTCGGATCCTAACGACTTTCATACTTTCGAACTCCATACCCGCCACTTTTTCTGTTTGTGGATAGTAAGTGAGGTTGACGGACGCTCCTTCAAGACTGCGATATTTTTTCGTTCGTTTGTATTTAAAGGGTACGTCGTAACCATCCAGCATTAATGTGTGCTGAAACCAATCACCACTTTCCCGCTGTACGTGGCTGATCACCTTTACAGAATCTAATTGATTTAGTTGCTCGTTTTTCTTTAAGAGCTTGTTAACATCTGATTTCACGGTTTGATCGCCCTATCGAGTTGGATGCGACTTTAAGTTTAGAGTATTGAACTTGCTTATGGTTAGTTGGTGAACGTTATTGCCACGTTTGACAATAGATAAAGACGCACTTGAAAACAAAGACAATCCAAATTACAACAACTAATAACCTAAAGCGACATCATCAGTGACGAGAATCCTCGAAAGCGCACACGCGGTGAACGTTGACGCTGAAGTATGGCGTAGTCACTAAAGCGCTCAACAAATCCAGCAATAGCCGTTCGTCCTTCCATTTTCGCAAGGTTTAGACCAATGCACGAGTGAGGGCCACCTGCAAATGCCATGTGTTTGTTCGGCTTTCTTGAAAGATCTAACTCATTCGCATTTTGATAAACTTCGGGGTCTCGATTTGCCGCCGCCATACACAAATGCAGATTACACCCAGCTGGAATATCAACACCTTCAAGCGTAACATCTTTCATTGTTAATCGATTACCAAATTGGTTAGGGCTTTCATACCGCAGAAATTCGTCAATGCCAGTTTTGATTAAGTCTGTATTGTCTATCAATTTGTCTCTGATTTCAGGGTGATCATGCAGTAATGCAAGTGAGTTACCAATCAAGTTCGTTGTTGTTTCGTGCCCAGCGTTCAGTATGAATATGCATTGATGTAATAGCTCAGTTTCACTTAGCTTACCGATGTCATTGTCGATGAGTCTGGTCAATACATCTGTATCTGGGTCGCCAGGGTGGGAGCGGCGTTCATCAGCCAGATTCTTTAAATACGCTTTGAACTCCACTACAGCGGTATTCCCTGCATCGAACTGCTGCTTACTTAATACAGGCTCTAAGGCACCTAGAATAGCCAATGACCATTCACGCAGTGGCCCTCGTTCATCTAAAGGCATGTTGAACATGTTACCAATAACATTGACTGGGATAAGACTAGCGAACTCGCTAATCAGATCTACCTGCCCTTCCTTTTCCAATTTATTTTCTAATGAATCGAGAAGCCCATCAACCAAAAGGTTCATTGAAGGTTGCAAGCCAGAAATTGCTTTGGGCGTTAGCGCGCCAGTCATTATTTTCCTAACTCGTGTATGCAACGGCGGGTCGTTAAAAACCAGTGATGTTGTATGATGCTCATACAATGGAGAATCACCAAATTTGGATTTGAATAAAACTGTTTTATCTGATGAATACGTTGACGTGTCTTTGTAGATAGATTCAAGCGCACGATAAGAAGACACGACATAGCTACCATCAGGTTGTTTTAAGACAGGCGTATCTGAAACCAAAGCTGCGTAAGTTGGGTACGGGTTTTCAATGAACTCTTCTGGCAAATTGTTTATATCAAAAGCCATTGCGCACTTACTCCTAAAATTCAACCGTATTTAAATAGCCAATCTAGCTAGGCGCATGATGCATCCTGTTTCACGAACCAAACGTGAGACTTGCGAACCTTGAACTGACTGTTACTACGTCACTTTTGAACGGACCTGAAAGCGCTCTTCTTTCCAAGTCTCGTTGTTCAGAATAGTTTCCATAACATCTACTGCACTTAGTATGTCTTTCTCGCCAATGAACAATGGCGTTATTCCAAAACGCATAATATCCGGCGCTCTAAAATCACCGATGACACCATTGGCTATTAAGGCCTGCATGCACGCGTAACCGTGTTCGAACTGGAACGGCACATGGCTTCCCCGACTAGCCGGTTCACGTGGGCCTGCAAACACAACGCCTTCACATCGTGATTCAACCTCTTTGATAAATAATTCTGACAACTCAACTGAACGCGTTTCTAAGTCATTCATATCAACCTCATCCCAGATATCAAGTGCTGCACTGAGCAATGAAAATGAGGCTATTGATGGGGTGCCTATGCGCATGCGCTCAATCTTGCCAGGCATCGGACGAAAGTCAATATCGAACTCAAATGGCGATTCATGTCCGTACCACCCAGATAAAGCCGGCTCAACAACATCCAGTAGACGCGGTGCGACATAGATAAACGCGGGTCCACCGGGGCCTGCATTTATATACTTATAGGTACATCCAACAGCAAAGTCTGTGTTGGCAGCGGCTACATCGACCGGTATCGCACCTGCAGAGTGAGCTAAATCCCAAACAACGACCGCCCCGTTATCGTGTGCCTTTTTAATTATTGCTTGCATATCATGCTTACGTCCAGAACGGTAGTCGACTTCGGTTAACATCACCACAGCCACATCTTCGTTAATCGCGTTCATGACATCTTCTGGACTTGGCTTGCGCAGCTCGTAACCCTTGTCGCGCAATTTCATCAGCCCTTCTACCATGTACAGGTCAGTTGGGAAATTTCCATTATCAGACAAAATGACACGTCTATCTGGTACCAACGCTAATCCGGCGGCAACGGCCTGAAACACCTTTATTGACAGTGTGTCGCTAACAACAGTGGTCCCCGCCTCAGCACCAATTAGCTGTCCAACCCGGTCACCTAACGTGTTGGTTTGCATCCACCAGTTCTTCGTGTTCCAGCCTTTGATCAACTCCGTTCGCCATTCATCCATAAGGAAGCTTTGCATGGCCTGAGGAGCAGCTTTGGGCATCGGGCCCAGCGAATTACCATTGAGGTAGATCATTCCCTCCGGAATATCGAACATAGCGCGAGTTTTATTAAAATCAGTCATGAGTTGTTGTGGACCATTAGCTTTGCGGTATTACAGCAGAAGTTTACGGTCGCTAGTATAAACTGCTCTGCCAACTTGAGCATGTCTAAGCCGCTAACTCCGAAATAGCTACTGGTAGTGGCGCAATTAAAGTACCATCGCGTGAATCACGGTATCGGCACCTACACAATGACAATCCGAGGCATTAGCTTTTTAGTGACTGCGCTGCTGATTTTTGCCGTACAAGACTCGGTTGTGAAACACCTTACAGAACAGTACCAAGTGCTCCAAATCCTTACTTTGCGTAGCATTATCGTGGTGTTCATTATGGCCTGTATTGCGTATCTTAGACTGGGCTCAACATTCTATAAAACAAACCAGAGCGGATTGATGATGCTGCGTGGGTGCTTCGCTTTTGCGGCATTTACTAACTATTATTTTGCATTGAGCTTCCTACCGCTGGGAGATGCAGCAACGGTTTATATGACAGCACCTTTGTTTGTTACGGCGTTATCTGTGCCGCTGCTGGGAGAACAGGTTGGCATGCGTCGTTGGATGGCCGTTGTTATTGGCTTTACCGCTGTTGTTTTTATGCTCAACCCGGGCTCTGACTTATTTCGCCCAATTGCACTTCTACCGTTAGCAAGTGCACTTTTTTATTCTTTCATCCCAATTTTGACCAGAAAAATTAACGCTAACGAACATACGCCAACCATCACTTTTTACACCACGTTTAGTTATGCGGTTTTGTGCCTTATATTGAGCAGCGCGATACATGTGTGGCCGGCGGCCCCAGCCGACAGCGGAATTTGGGCAGCTATTGCGCAACCGTGGAACACGCTCAATGCCAACGCATGGATGTTAATCACACTGTCCAGTGTGTTTTTCGCTGCGGGTGTTCTATGCATCGCTGCAGCTTATCGCGCGGCCGAAGTGAGCGTTCTTGCTCCATTTGAATATAGTTATCTGCTTTGGGCAACCATGGTTGGCTATATTGTATTTTCAGATGTACCCACTCTTCGCACTTGGGTTGCTGGAGTCATCATTGCCGGTAGTGGTATTTATATCGCGGTCCGAGAACGCCATGTAGATCGTATGAATACAGCCTGATTAGCCTGCAATTGCTGTAAATATAGACTGACTCTTATGTTGTACAGATGGCAACCTCTGAGCTAAAACGTCTTTTTTAATTGCAGTTGACGAAGTGCGAGGGTTATAGAGCACTTGAATGACTTGCTTTCCTTTAGATACTAGATATTCTTCGACATTAATATTATGTGGCTTTCTTCCCCAATCTTCGCCTACCACACACACGTCTACGTCCAATTCCTTACAGGCAGAGACATATTCAAGCTCATAGTACGGTCGCACTTTATCGACGCACCGCAATGCTTCCAACATTTCCTGTCGTTGGTTAAGTGGAATCACTGGTACATGAGGCTTGTAAGACGCAACCACACTGTCCGATGCCACGCCAACAACGACGATATCGCCGAAACTTCGACATTGTTCCAGTAATGCCAGATGTCCTACGTGCAGCATATCGAATGTACCAACTGTATATACCAGCATTAATTTTTAATTCCTAAATTGTAAGTTGATTGATTGCATGATTCATCTATCAAGATTTTCAGCATTCATGTAAACAACATCCATCCGTAGACTACTGATGTGATCAAGGTATAAGCGGCAAGTAAGTAGACATTGACTGGGTTACCAGAGAGCTTTGGTGTGCTTATATTCGACACATTCAAAATCGCCAGCCCAATGCAACATCCATAAAGAACAACGGCAAAAACACCGTGACTAACCAGACTTTCGAAAAGAAACAAAAACACAAGTGCTAAATTGTTGTTGTCTATCGCAAGACCTGTATACCTAGACCCGTCGGCTAGACCGAATATAGAGAAATAACTCAAACGCATGACACCAGCTGCGAGCATGACGAATGCACCAATTAGGTAAATGGGTTCGAACTGTCCGTAGCTAATGAGCAATATTGCCGGTGTGACGCCGTAGCTAACAATATCGATAAGCACATCGAGTTGGCCACCAAATTTCATATCAACGTCTGTTCGGCCTTTCAACTTCCGTGCGATCAATCCATCCGCCCAATCAAAAGCGACCGCCCAAACCATACCAATCATCGCGGCGTAGAAATCACCAATAATGCTGAAGTAGATTGCTGACAATGTACAAGCCAGGCCCGCCAAAGAACATAAATTAGGAAGATCTTTTATGAAAGACAGGATTGTAGGCTGCACTTCATCAAGTGCAGATTCATTTATAGTCATTGCGTGCCCTTCTTTCTTTCGGGTGCAAGAAGCCGTTGTTTTTTGCAGGAATGATTAGGCGCAAAACGCCCGTCACTTCCAGCAAAAACCGAAAGATATTGAATTAGATAGAATGCCGATAAACTGGCGAGAGATCAGGCTCGAGAGAGGATCGAAACGATGTTCCAATAGCGCAAGCATACTCCTACTGGCGCAATATTGCGCTAACTATATTGCTCTTTGGCACAACTCGCGCTACAAACCACAGTTTATCTGGTGCGTTAGGCAACAATGTTATCGGATTAATCTAGCTGCGCTCTGCGATACTAAACCTAACCGATCGATAGAAATCCGTCACTTGGACAAACAGAGCAGCTCAAACATTTCACTTCTAGTCTTTATACCCACGATCATATTCGCGGTATTTCTCTTCGATGTACAAGCTGTTTTCATTAAACATATGGGTACACAGTATCCAGTTGAACAAATCACCGTGTTCCGCAATTTCTTTGGATTGTTTCCTTACTTGCTTATGCTTTTGTTCGCACACAAATCGTCATTCGGCACCTCTAGCTGGAAACTGAAACGCTGGAAGTTGGCATTTGGTCGAGGCTTCTTATTAATTGCCGCCCAAATGTGCTTTTACTATTCCGTCGTAAACATACAACTAGCGACCGCTACCACGCTAGCCTTCAGTGGCCCTTTATTTTTAACATTGCTGTCTATCCCAATGTTCGGGCATAAAATTGGCGCATGGCGTTGGTCTGCCGTACTCATGGGATTTGCAGGCGTCGTTATAGTCATGAAACCAAGCACTGATGCGTTCAACCTAGTTGCCATACTCCCCATTGGTGCCGCACTTTTCTATGCCAGCGCAAGCCTGTCATCACGGTTCTTTGATAGCTCAGTACCCACAGCGTTGATCAGCACTTATTCAACCTTGGCGGCACTGTTCGCCGCGTTAGTCATCACGTTTGCCACCGGCAACTGGATGCCGATTAACCACCCTGCGGATTGGCTGTGGTTCATAGCGATGGGGGCGGTCGGTGGATGCGCTGTCCTTCTTATGATTACGGCATACCGAATTGCCGATCCCAGTCTGCTATCACCGTTTGAATACTTAGGCATACCATTTTCGTTTCTGTTGGGCTGGTATTTTTTTTCGGAGAAGCCGTTTGACTCACTCTTTCCAGGCGTGATCTTAATCGTTGGCGCCGGCTTATTGGTAATTTGGAGAGAACAAAAACAAAAGGTCGTTGTTGACAATGAACAAAACCAAGGCAAAGGCAAAGGTGTGTAGTAACTTACGAGTTCAAAAATTTAACCCATTGGTAGGAAATTTATGTTGTGTCAGCATATATCGCTTACCTACAGACTACATATCTAAGGTATTTTAATTACCACTTACATCGATGTAACGCTATCCCTAATGCTCTTACATCGCAGCTCCATTATAGTGCTCGGCATAGGCTCATTGTTAAGTCGCTTTACTACCTACGCTCAATATTTGATGCTCAAACACAATATGGGCGCCGAATGTACGGATTCAATCAATGCCGCGAGTTAGATGCGCATTCTTGCATTTATCGATCAAATTCATCAGAAATGAGAATAGATCCAAATTATGGTGGTATCCAGTCATAATTTTGATGAATACGTACGCAAGTTTGTTAGAATCGTATTTGCCCGACTTTTTGAATACATTAACATTGGTCGGACGAAAGTAACCACTTTTGGTTCCTCCGGAGGAAATTATGAAACTTGTACTAAAAACAGCTTTAGCAATGGCAGTAGGAGTTGCAACAGCAACTTCAGCGTCAGCTGCAGACGAGCTAACAATCGCGATCGTGAATAACGGTCACATGATCAATATGCAGAAAGTTGCAGAAGCTTACACAGAAGAAACTGGCGTTAAACTTAATTGGGTTTCGCTTGAAGAAGGTGTTTTACGTGAGCAGGTAACTTCTGACACGGCTACTGGTGGTGGCGAATATGACATCATCAACATCGGTATGCAGGAAGCTCCTATTTGGGGTGCTGCTGGTTGGATTGAAGCCCTAGAATTTGGTGCTGAATACGACGTTGACGACATGCTACCTGCAATGCGCAATGGTCTTTCTCACGAAGGTACTCTTTATGCTGCACCATTCTATGGTGAGTCTTCAATGGTTATGTACCGTAAAGACTTAACTGATGCTGCTGGTATCAAAGTTGCGGACAACGATTCTTGGGACAACATCAAAGCTGCTGCTGCTGCAATGCATAAGCCTGACGATGGTGTTTACGGCGCATGTTTGCGTGGTAAGCCAGGTTGGGGCGACAACATGGCATTCATCACTACTATGGTGAATTCTTTTGGTGGTGCTTGGTTCGACAAAGACATGAAGCCTGCTCTAGACACTGATGAGTGGAAAGCGGCGATCAACTTCTATGTTGACCTACTTGGCAACTACGGACCTCCTGGTTCTGAAGGCAACTCTTTCAACGAAATTCTTGCTCTTTACAATGAAGGCAAATGTGGCATGTGGATTGACGCGACTATCGCTGCATCTTTCCTAACTGTTGATGGCGTTGCTTACGCGCAATCTCCTAACGCTGGAAACCCTGTTGGCGCTAACTGGCTTTGGGCATGGGCAATGGCTGTACCAGCTGGCTCACCAAACAAAGATGCTTCAATGGCATTCATCGAATGGGCTACTTCTAAAGAGTACATCCAAGCTGTTGGTAACCACCCAGACTTCGGTTGGGACAAAGTACCTACAGGCACACGCGCTTCAACTTACGCAATTCCAGAATTCCAAGCAGCGGCAGGTTTTGCTGCAGCGGAAATGGCTGCGATTGAATCGGCTGCACCAGCTGCAACTGACATGAAGCCATATGTTGGCGTTCAGTTCGCTGCAATTCCTGAATTTCCAGAAGTTGGAAGTGCTGTTGCACAAGAAATGGCTGCGGCTCTTTCTGGTGCTAAATCAGTTGATGATGCTCTAGCAGCTGCACAAGATGCTGCTACTGCTATCATGAAGGAAGCAGGCTACTTCTAAGGCCTAAGTAAATAAAAAGGCCCGGCGCTAACCCGCCGGGCCTTTTTACTTTTAGACGCACCATTGTATTAAGTAGGTTTGTCCCTGTTTGTAGCAACTCATTCTTACTTACCTTCAAGCTCAGTCATGCCACAGTTTTGTAAGGTCAAAAAAAGCTATGTCCGATAGAACGGTACCCCGTATTTTACAAACACCCGCCGTGGTGCTTCTGCTACTTTGGATGTTAGTTCCACTGAGCATGACACTGTATTTCTCATTCATTCGATACGTTCTAAATAGCTTACGTAGGCCAGAATGGACCACTCCTTCGCTGAGCAATTGGCGTGGTTTTGGCAACTACGAGTATGTCTTATTCGACGCAAAGGATTTCTGGTTTGCAGTGCAAAACAGTCTTTTTATCGTCTCTAGCATTCTAGTCATCACCGTTGTATTAGGCTTGGCCCTTGCCATGCTGGTGAACAGATCATTTCCAGGACGTGGCATTGTACGCGTACTACTCATATCGCCATTTTTCATAATGCCTGCGGTTAATGCGGTGCTATGGATCAACATGATCCTAGACCCTGTCCTTGGCCTAAACGGAATTGCAGTTGGCGGCATAAACGAGATAGTTAATGGTCTAAGGGATTTCCCAGTACTGGGTTCGTTCTTCTCCATGTGGCCTCAGTTTGAGCCGATGTCTTTTCGCGCCACTCAAACCTCTGCATACGCAGTGATTATCATGGTGGCTTGGCAATGGACACCATTTGCCATATTGATTTTCATGACCTCTTTACAATCAGAAGATGAAAGCCAAAAAGAGGCGGCAATTCTTGATGGCGCAAATGCATGGTCGCGTTTTCGAAACTTAACGTTACCGCACTTGGGAAGACCCATTGCTATCGTAGTGATGATTCAATCGATTTTTCATCTCTCTCTGTACGCTGAAATTGAAATCGTCAGCCGAGGTAACGGTAACAAGAACCTGCCCTACCTCATTGGCGAATTCACTTCAAATAACATTGGCGCTGCCAGCGCCGCTGGCATCTTTGCCGTAATACTTGCCAACATCTTAGCGCTATTTTTGCTACGTATAGTTGGCAAGACATTGATGGACTAAGGCACTGATATGGCAACTATCTCTCAAAAATCCAGGTTTGGAAACACGTTTTGGACAGTATTAGCGTGGGTCATCGGACTGATCTTTTTCTTTCCTATCTTCTGGTTGATTTTTACCAGCTTCAAAACCGATGCTGATGCTGTAAAACCCGAGTTTCTGTTCAGGTTCACGCCGACACTCGAAAATTACACCAATATGACCGAGAACTATGATTACTGGCGCTTTGCCATTAACTCGATCATCACATCTACGTTTGCGACTCTCTTTGCGTTAGCTGTGGGAATACCTGCAGCTTATGCAATGGCTTTTGATCCTAGTCGTCACACTAAAGATATTTTGATGTGGATGCTATCAACAAAAATGTTACCGGCAGCGGCCGTGCTCTACCCAATGACTTTTTTAACCAAGAACTTTCTTGGTATTTTCGACACTCATTTTCTTATCATTCTGGTGTTGTGTTTGATCAACCTACCGATTGTTATTTGGATGTTATTCACCTATTTCAAAGAAATTCCGAAGGAAATAATCGAAGCTGGCAAAATGGATGGTGTTACTACCTGGGGTGAAATTAAAGACATCCTAATTCCACTTGCATGGGGTGGTGTCGCATCAACCGCACTTTTGACTTTCATCTTTTGTTGGAATGAAGCTTATTGGACGGTTCGCCTAACAACGACCGAAGCGGCAACACTATCTAAGTTGATCGAAGGAAACCGTGCGCCAGAAGGACTATTCTTCGGCCGGCTATCAGCAGTATCAACAGCTGCCGTAGGGCCGATCATCGTCTTGGGTTGGTTCTGCCAGAAGCAGCTTGTACGCGGCCTTACCTTTGGAGCAGTTAAGTGAGTTGTAAAGCACCTACAGCTAGTGACAAAGTTGTATTTCAAGCTCCCGGTGCAGTTGCTTCGGCCTCTATTGGTCGCCAGATCAAAGTCACAATCCAAACCATCAATGCAGTCAGCATGAAGGTGCGTGGTTAGCACGATGTCGATCATTGAGCCCGAAATTGAAACGGTTGATCGTAGCTCGCGTTCTATACGTTACTTAGAACATGGATGGCCCACAGACTTATGTCGTTGGCATGCCCATGAAGAGTACGAATTGCATTTAGTGGTTGAAACGCGTGGTAAAGCGTTTGTCGGTGACTACATAGGCGATTTTAAAGCAGGCGACCTATTCATGACAGGCCCTAATCTGCCACATAACTGGATTACCGATCAAGTTTGGTCAAAGCCAGTCAACATTCGAGACATGCTGATTCAATTCAGCCACGAAAGTGTAGAGAAACTAGCAGAAGGGTTTCCTGAATTCTCACAGGTACTAAAACTGCTTCAACTCGCCCAGTCAGGCATACACTTTGAAGGCTTCAACCCAACTTTTGCGCTCGGGCACATGGAGTCAATTCGTGATAACAAAGGCGCTGAACGCATACTTGCTTTTGTGCGTTTTCTGGTTCGACTTAATGAGCACGCAGAGAAGAAAACGCTCTCGGTGTCTAAGTTAATTCAACCTGAGGGTGGCAGCAAACAAGCTCGCATAGCGCAAGTTGTAGATCACGTTAATAAAAATTTCTTTGAAGTGTTTACCGTATCGCAAGCCGCAGAGATGGCCAACATGACGGAGATTACTTTTAGTAGAAACTTCCACTCGGTTACCGGGCACAGTTTTGTTGAGTTCTTAAACCGAATACGTATTGGGCAAGCGTGTGGAATGCTCTACGCATCCGACGATCAAATCACATCCATTGCGCAAGAATCAGGGTATAAAAACCTTGCCAATTTCAATCGACATTTCCTAAAAGTACGAGGAATGACACCGTCCGAGTATCGTGAAACCGCACGTAAAGATCTCGGACCAAAGCGCGAGAGCTCGACATGAACAGTGCGAAAACCGGTCAAATAACGGCAACCAATTATGATCGATCGACGTGTAAGGTTGGTGTTGTTCATTTGGGTTTTGGAGCCTTTCATCGTTCACACCAAGCTGTGTATATGGACGATTACATGGAGGTGTCAAACGACTTACGCTGGGGAATCGCTGCAGTCAATCTTCGCGCTTCTGAAGCGGTGCACTTTAAAGCAGCCGCCGACGACATTGAAAATCACGACGGTTATTTCTTAAAGTCTTATTCAGCTGATGGTAACGCCAGCTTACGCCGTGTACGCAGCCATGTGCAGTTCTCAGACTGGAGCATTGAGCCTGCCGACAGCGAGGCCCTGCTCTCTTTAACATCGGTTCACTTAGTCACCATCACCGTTACCGAGAGTGGCTACTACACCGACCCTAATGGCGATCTCAACATCGCAGATCCGACAATGAAAGCGGAAATTTCAGGTGAGCTTAGCGAGAGTGTCTACGCCTATTTGCGGAAGGCTATGGCCCAACGTGTTGCGACAACCGGCGCACCGATAACCATAGCGTGTTGCGACAACATCCGCCAGAACGGCAAAATGCTCGGCAGTAATTTTATTGCATACCTTAAGGCTTGTAATGAAATTGATCTAGCAAGTTGGGTAGGAAGCAACGTTGCTTTCCCTTGCTCCATGGTTGACAGAATTACTCCGCGAAGCCCATCAGAACTCAGTGCTGAACTATCAACACTGGTTGGAACACCAGTTACATCGCCAGTTATGGCGGAAGACTTCATACAATGGGTTCTCCAATCGAAAGCTGCTGCAGATATGCCAGACCTTGCGCAGGCAGGAGTGACCGTTACCGGAGATGTCGACCCGTATGAAGAAACTAAAATACGGGTTCTCAATGGCGGACACACAGCGCTGACCTATCTTGCAGCATTGGAAGGCGTTGAGACGTTTGATGCTGCCATGCGAGTGCCGCACTTGTTAGAGCATTTTCTTCACTTTGAAACAGAAGAAGTACTTCCTGCGATAACGCTCGAGCTTCCATTTTCGAAAACTGATTACCTACAAGATATAGTTGAACGCTTTGGCAATGCAGCAATCGGTGATACCGTTGCAAGAATCTGTGCAGATGGCATGGTTAAATTTCCTATCTTTATTCGCCCCACTCTTGAAGGCTGTTTAAAACAAGGAATAATGCCGAGTAATGCTATCCGCAGTATTGCTAGCTGGTACGTTTTCGCGCTACATGTTGATGCTGGCAAAATCGCGTTCGACTATGTTGAGCCGAGCTGGAAAGATTTAAAAGCAATGTTGGGAACAGATGCGTTCGTCACTAACCAACAACTGTGGGGCGACCTGCCCTCAACCTACCCTGAATTCGCCGACACCTTGCGGCATGAAATTACACAAATGGAGTCAAAATGGCCAATCTGACACTACGTAATGTGCGCAAAAGCTATGGTGATACCCAAGTTATGCACGGCGTTGACTTGGATATCGTTGATGGTGAATTTGTAGTCTTTGTCGGACCTTCTGGTTGTGGCAAATCAACCTTATTACGCATGATCGCAGGACTAGAGGAAATATCTGATGGTACCGTTGCCATCGGTGATGTCGTCGTTAACGAGGTTGCCGCTTCGAAGCGAGGTGTTGCTATGGTGTTCCAAAGCTATGCACTTTACCCTCATATGACGGTTTATAAAAACATGGCATTTGGTCTTAAGCAAGCTAAGACTGACCCTGCAGAAATTAAAAAACGCGTGAGTGCGGCGGCTGAGATTCTTCAAATTACTGACTATCTGGATCGCAGCCCACGTAACCTTTCTGGTGGACAACGCCAACGAGTAGCCATTGGTCGTGCGATTGTTCGTGACCCTGAGGTATTCCTATTCGACGAGCCGCTTTCAAACTTAGATGCGGCACTGCGTGTTCAAACACGTTTGGAAATTGCTCGCTTGCACGAACGACTTGAGACAACAATGATCTACGTAACACATGATCAAGTTGAAGCAATGACACTGGCCGACAAAATCGTTGTTCTACGGGACGGACGCATTGAACAAGTCGGGTCGCCTATTGATCTTTATGATCGTCCAGACAATGCATTTGTTGCGCAATTCATTGGCAGTCCTAAGATGAACTTTTTCTCTGCAAGCGACCTTACCTCTAATGGTATGTCCCAACTTGGGCGGGATCTTACAGACGATATGCAAGTTGGTATACGGCCAGAGCATTTCACAACAGATGACGCTAATACCGTCGTTGAAGGCACTCTAGAGCTCGTTGAGAACTTGGGTGAGTATGCTTTGGTTCATATGATGACGGCATCAAAAGTTGAATTTATCGCTAAAACAGAACGACCACCGACAGTAGCTAAAGGCTCAACCATTGGCTTTGGTTTTAAACCTGGCCTTGCGCATTTCTTTGATAAAAGTTCTGGTGCACGGTTAAACTAGGAAAATACCATTAGCGTTCACTGTACTTAACCTTAAGTGCAGTGAACAGTCAATGCCCCGCTTGATCATAATCCCAAACTACTTTTTCAGACTTAGGCAAACTCTGGCAAGTTAAAACATACCCATCACTCACCTCGTCGTCTTCTAGTGCGTGGTTTGCAATCATCTCAACCTCACCTTCCAACACTCTCGCTTTACATGTTGAGCAAACACCTGCTTTGCAAGCAAAGGGTGCTTCAATATTATTCGCCAACGCCGCTTCTAACAAGGTAGTGTCTTCAGAAAATTCCAGTGACTGGGTCTCGCCACCTAATGTCAATTGACCGGTAATGTTTTGAACCAGTGCGTCCACACTTTTTGCGCGTACTTTAGTTCGACCTGGCTGGGAGGAACCGAACAATTCTAAGCGAATCTGATCGGTCGACAATCCATTTGCCTTTAACGCATCACGGATACCGATCATCATAGGCTCTGGACCACATAGATAAACCATATCGATTGCATCGATTTTTATCCAGGATTGGAATAGTTGTCTGCATTTTTCAGCGTCGACCCGTCCACGGAATAATTCCATTTCATCACTTTGCTCCTCCATAATATGAATAATAGATAAGCGATTGAGAAATTGATTTTTTAAGTCTTCGAGTTCATCTCTAAACATAACGGTTGTTGCACTTCGATTCGCATACACCAGCGTGTAGCGAGCTTGATCATTGTCCTGCAAACCTGTTTTGATGATTGACAAAATAGGCGTGATGCCAGACCCACCGGCAAACGCAAGGTAATGCGCGGGCGTCTGGGCGGCAGTCGCGTAAAAATTCCCCATCGGCGCCATGGCCTCAAGCGTATCACCTACCGCCAACTCCGTATTTGCCCAAGTCGAAAACGCGCCACCATCGACTCGTTTGATGCCAACCTGCAAAGCACCATCGCGTTGACCTGCACAAATGGAATAAGAACGACGTAGTTCCTCACCATCAAAGTTGCGGCGAAAAGTCAGGTATTGCCCTTGTGTGAATGCAAACGTATCCGCACGCTCAGGCGGTAGGTTTTCAGGTACTAAGGTGAGTACAACCGCATCACGAATAGTTTTATGAATATGGGTGACGGTGAGGTTATGAAACTGAATCATTAACGAGTCCTTCAGATGCACTTGAAGTATTCAAACGGCTCAAGACATTCTATGCAACGCCATTGCGCTTTGCACGGTGTCGATCCGAATTGGCTTACTTTTTCAACGTTGTTAGATTGGCAACGTGGACACTGTTTCGGACCACCTGCCGATTGAGGTGGAGCAATTCCATACTCCTCTAACTTGGCCTTACCATCATCTGACATCCAATCTGTGGTCCATGCAGGTGCAATACGCGTTTCAAGCGACAGCTGCATTACACCGTGTTTTGTTAATTCCGATGTGATATTCGATGAGATCTCGCGCATTGCCGGACACCCTGAGTAAGTCGGTGTGATAACCACCGTTACCCCGCTATCTTGCACAGTGACATCCCTTATGACGCCTAAATCAACAATAGAAATTACCGGAATTTCCGGATCGGGGATTTGCTCCAACCAACTCCAAACCTGTTCAGAGGTGAATTCAGTAGCACTCACCACTGAGCTCCGGGATGTGAGCGTTGCAACGTTTGCATGGTCGCCAACATATGGCCTAGATGCTCGGTATGTCTTTTACCGTTCCGTCCACCTGAGTGCGCGAATGGATCTTCAGGCACTTTTAATTCAGCAGCCTGTAAAGTGCTTTGCACTGTCGCAGTCCATTGCTCTTTTATATCTGCTGGCAAAGGCGCAACACCACTTTCTTGCATAGCCGCATCAGATTCATCTTCAACGAAAACCTCACCGCAATAGGGCCACAGAAAATTCAGAGCTATCCCCATACGACGATGACTCTCTTCCGTCCCATCACCCAACGCTATGACGGTTTCAGCAGAACGCTCTAGATGATAACTAGCCTCCTTCAACGACTTTACAGCGATGTCCGCTATACGCTGATCTGAAGATGCTTGAAGTGCAGTTAACCAAGGTACCTGGTATGCATCAAACAAAAACTGTCGCATCATCGTGCGGCCAAAGTCTTCATTTGGCACTTCAAGCATTAGCAAATTGCGAAAGTCGTAAGCATCTCGTAAAAAGGCGAGATCGTTGTTAGTTCGATTGCGCCCTTCTACCTCTGCAGCGTAGGCCAACCATAATTGCGTTTGCCCAATCAAATCTAGCGCCGTATTTGCAAGTGCAATGTCTTCTTCTAACGCTGGCCCGTGCCCACACCACTCTGACATTCTCTGCCCTAGTATTAGCGCGTTATCCCCTTGCCTGAGTAGGAACTCAAATAGATGATGACTGTCGACCGCCATTACATGTTTCCCGCTTCATCTGGCAGGTCATAAAACGTTGGGTGGCGGTACACTTTATCGCGTGCAGGATCATATAAAGGTCCTTTATCGCTCGGACTTGAGGCGCTAATAGCTTCAGCTTCAACAACCCAAATGCTAGTCCCTTCATTACGTCTGGTGTAAACATCGCGTGCATTTTTAATCGCACGCTCAGCGTCTGGCGCATGCAGTGAACCCACATGCCGATGACTCATCCCGTGCTGCCCACGTATAAATACTTCCCACAAAGGCCACTCTTTAGAACCTGTCATGAGCTACCCCACCGCCGCTTTACGTTGTGCTTTTTTATCCGCATGAGCCATCATGGCATCGCGAACCCACTCGCCATCATTCCACGCTTTTTTCCGAGCTTCTAAGCGCTCAGTGTTGCAAGGACCATTGCCCGCCAATACATCATAAAATTCATTCCAATCTGGTTCGGCAAAATCGTACTGTTCCGTTTCTTCATTCCATTTCAGCGTTTCATCAGGAACTGTTAATCCAAGATAATGCGCTTGAGGTACTGTTTCATCAACAAACTTCTGTCGAAGTTCATCGTTCGTATTCATTTTTATTTTCCATGCCATGGACTGTGCTGAATGCACACTGTCTTTATCGGATGGCCCGAACATCATCAATGACGGGAACCAAAAACGATTCAATGCATCTTGCGCCATACGATGTTGCTCTGGTGAACCGTTCTTCGCCATTGCATTCATGATATGAAAACCTTGGCGTTGATGAAAACTCTCCTCCTTACAGATACGGACCATAGAGCGCGCATACGGACCATACGAAGTTCGCTGCAACGGCACCTGATTCATAATCGCGGCACCGTCGACTAACCAACCAACGGCACCCATGTCCGCCCATGTGAGTGTTGGATAGTTGAAGATGGATGAATACTTCATTTTTCCAGCGTGCAACATGTCAAACAATTCATCACGACTAACGCCTAAGGTTTCAGCTGCACAGTATAAATATAAGCCGTGACCTGCTTCGTCTTGCACTTTTGCTAACAAGTTAGCTTTGCGTTCAAGCGTTGGGGCTCGAGAAATCCAATTAGCTTCAGGAAGTTGGCCAACAATTTCTGAATTGGCATGCTGGCCAATTTGTCGGATTAAATTTTTTCGATATGCATCAGGCATGTACTCTTTGGGTTCAATTTTCTCACCCCGATCTATGCGCTCTTGAAAGGCTCGGTCTTCAGGCGACATGTCTTCAAGCGCTTGAACGCTCTTTCCAGTTGATTTCACAATCTGTGCGTACATAGATTTACTCCTTCAAGTTCGTTCAAGTATCAATGCGACGCCCTGGCCTACGCCAACACACATAGTGCACAAGGCATACCGTCCACCGGTTCGCTGCAATTGATAGGCGGCTGTCATCACTAACCGAGCTCCAGACATGCCCAAAGGATGACCCAATGCAATGGCACCACCATTGGGATTGACGTGTGTTGCGTCATCAGATAACCCCAAGGATCTCAGCGTGGCTAAGGCTTGACTGGCAAACGCCTCGTTCAATTCAATAACATCCATTTGCTCAATGCTTAAGCCATGGCGCTTTAACAGTTTTTGGGTGGCAGTTACTGGGCCAATACCCATCACCCTAGGTTCCACACCAGCTGCACACATACCCACCACACGAGCTAACGGCTTATGGTTCTTGGCAATAGCCTCATCAACAATTAATAAAGCCGCTGCACCATCATTAACGCCAGATGCGTTTCCAGCAGTGACCGTCTTGCCATCACCATTGATACTTTTCAGCGTAGCCAGTTTTTCAAGTGTTGAAAGCCTAGGATGTTCGTCTTTTTCAAATAGCAGCGGGTCACCCTTTCGTTGCGCAATGCTCACCGACATTAGCTCATCTTCAAAATGTCCAGCCTCATGTGCTGCGATGTAACGTTGTTGCGAGCGTTCAGCGAAGGCATCTTGGTCTTCACGATTGATGTTGAATTCGTGGGCGACATGATCACCTGTCTCTGGCATAGAATCGACACCGTATTGCTCTTGCATGCGCTTATTAATAAAGCGCCAACCGATGGTTGTGTCATACACGTTGTTAGCACGAGAAAAACTCGCCTCTGCTTTGGGCATAACAAACGGTGCGCGGCTCATACTTTCAACCCCGCCCGCAATAGCCAGTTGATAGTCGCCGGCTTTAATGCCACGAGATGCCATTCCTACAGCATCCATGCCTGATGCACATAAGCGATTAATCGTGGTACCAGGAACCTCTACAGGCAGCCCTGCGAGCAATGAGGCCATTCGAGCGACGTTACGATTATCTTCTCCAGCCTGATTTGCAGCACCAAAGATCACATCGTCTATTGAAGACCAATCGATGTCTGGGTTTCGCTTCACTAGTTCGGCAATGGGCAGTGCAGCGAGATCATCAGTCCGAAGGCTTGACAAGGCACCGCCGTAACGCGCAATAGGCGTTCGAACACCATCTAAAATATACGCTTGCAACTCACTGCCCTCCGACTAAGGAATATAGGTCTTTTCGACCGACACACGTTACAAATTAACATATTTGCGTTTATTTGTAACATATGTGATTGAAATTGAACTTCTGGTTAGATAGAAATTCTGGCTACATGGACTTGTTGCTAACTTGCTCCGTGGATTTTTGGCTAACCACGACTGCTGGAACAACACTCAAGAAGGCCAATTGGGGTTGATCCTAGGCCATTTGGCCAACAGCTGCGTTACATGCCGCTGGCACTGAGCTATGTCGCCTTCAGGAAACAAACTAATATGCGCCCAGGTATTTTCTCGCAGGGCCATTTTTCTCCAACGATGTAAAAATAACAATCTCAGGGCCGAATCATCGACGGTCGCTACTGCCGTCTGTATTGGATCAATTGGATGAGCATTAATAATATCAAGCGCCAACTTATTGAGCTGCTTAGCGATGGCAAGAACGTCTACAGGAATCAAACGCTCAACTAACCAGGTTGGAATATTATTGTTTTGAACAGCAATATGGAGTGCAGAGCTACATTCTGCTTCGTGGCCATTGGGAACTAGATACAGTCGCTTTAACAATCTAATGATCTCTGGGCCGCGCTCTTCGAAGGCATCGTCAGATTCAACCAAATACAAGTTCCAGCCATTAGGATATTTTAGATCGGTTCGATACACATCGCTGTAAACCAACTCGGTGGCATCCACACCCTGTTTAGAAAGACTATAGAGGACTTCACGTCCATTTTTGCTGGAGGTGATCCATCCATCCTTCTTTAATCTATGCATCGCAACACGAATAGCTTCTGGTTTTAAACCTACATGCCCCAGCAGCAGCCCCATTTGTTTACCCGATATTTGGGGCTGGCTCATGTCACCCAACAGCGTGACAACCAAAGACCATGTTTTAATGGCTTCAAGCTTAGTCAGTTGCTGTACGGTTGTGTGCAACACGGTCAAATCAACTCTCTCCGGAAACAAGTTTACTTGTTGTGAGCATAGGCGTTCATGGTGAGTAAATCATACTCGGCCACTAATTCATCGTTTTGGTTACTCAGCGAGACATCCCATCGAACTTCACCGTAATCTTCGTTTCGGGGTGTTTTATGTTTAACGGTCAATCTAACTTGAATGCTGTCGCCAGCTTCAACCGGTTTCATAAACCGTAGATTGTCTAAACCGGTATTTGCCAGCACTGGCCCCTCATCGGGTTGGACAAACATCCCTGCCGCAAAACTGAGTAACAAATATCCGTGAGCCACTCGACCGGGGAAAAACGGGTTACGCTTTGCCGCAGCGTCGTCCATGTGCGCGTAAAATGTATCTCCTGTGAAATGCGCAAATTTTTCTATATCTTCCAATGATATTTTCCGTAATCCGGTTTTAAGGGTGGCACCGAGTTCAAGCTCATGGAAGGTGCGTGTAAATGGATGTTCAGTTGCTTCAAGTTCGCTAGCACCTGCAACCCAACGCTGACTAACCTTGCTTAGAATGTCAGGACTGCCTTGTATTGCTGTACGTTGCATATAATGCATCACACCTCTTACCCCACCAAGCTCCTCACCACCACCTGCGCGACCGGGCCCACCGTGTACCATGTGCGGAAGTGGCGACCCATGCCCGGTACTTTCTTTCATAGAGTCTCGGTTATTGAAGTACAACCGACCATGAAACGCAGCTGACCCTAACGCTACTTCTCGTGCAACATCGCCATCGTGCGTAAATACCGACGCCACTAAGCTTCCTTGACCACGATTGAATAGTTTTATTGCATGGTTGACATCCCGATAAGGCATTAACGTAGACACCGGCCCGAACGCTTCAACATCGTGAACGTGTTGCGCCGTATCTGGTGATGCACAATGGAATAACATGGGTGGTAAAAAAGCACCCTTGTCAGCATCCGCACCAGCGACTTCAAAGCTATCTGGGTTACCAAATACGCATTCTGCATCGGCCTCCAAAAACGCTGCCTTCTCGAGCACATCGCGTTTTTGGGCGTTAGACACTAATGGTCCCATGTGCGTACCTTCGGCTTTAGGATCACCAATAACCGTTTTTGAAAGGCGTAATTTAAGCGCATCGATAAGCGCATCAATCTGAGATTCGGGGGCAAATATTCGACGTATAGCGGTACATTTCTGACCCGCCTTAGTCGTCATCTCTCGACTAACCTCTTTTACAAATAGATCAAACTCAGGCGTGCCGTGTACTGCGTCGGGTCCGAGCATTGACGCATTTAAGCTGTCTTGCTCTGCAGTAAACCGAATGGAGTTTTCTAAAATATGTGGCGCTGAACGTAAAGACAGTGCCGTGCTTGCGGAGCCTGTAAAACTGACAACATCTTGCGACGTTAATTGATTCAATAGATTGCCGACACCACCCGAGATGAGTTGTAGGGCACCCTTAGGTAACAGACCACTATCGAGTAGCAACTGAACACAAAGTTCAGTGACGTAACCACTGGATGTAGCAGGCTTTACGATGGCAGGCACGCCAGCTAGCAGGGTTGGAGCGAGCTTTTCTAACATACCCCACACTGGAAAGTTGAAGGCATTGATATGAACAGCAACACCTTGTAGAGGTGTACAAATATGTTGACCTTGAAAAGAGCCTTTGCGCGAAAGCATTTCCAACTCGCCGTCTAAATAGACATGCGCATCAGGCATCTCACGGCGGCCTTTGGATGCAAATAAAAACATCGTTCCTATTCCGCCATCGATATCAATAAGATGATCTTTTTGGGTTGCACCGGTGGCAAACGAGATGTCATACAACGATTGCTTGTGCTCATTGAGATGCAGCGCCAATGCTTTTAGCATTTTTGCACGATCGTGAAATGTTAACGCCCGCAGCGCCGGCCCTCCAATATCACAACCATAAGCCAGTATGGCGTCGATATCCAACGCTCTATTGCCAGCGCGAGCAATGACGTCACCCGTGACCGCCGAGTGAACTTCTCGAGCACTATCATCACTATCAACCCATTGCCCAGCAATGAAGCTCTTAACGTTCTGAATACTCAAAGGTCATTCCCTATCTATTGATCAGTCGAAAATTAGAACATAACCGAACGCATTAGTCTTGCCGGAGGTTAAATCATCAAAGAGCCAACACTGGCACCGCCGCAGACAAACAGTGTTTGCCCAGTAACAAAACTATTCTCAGGGCTACAAAAAAACAGAAACGCGTTCGATACGTCTTGAACGGTTCCAATCCGACCAACCGGTATTCGTTTGGCTAAGGCTTCTTGTTGCGGGCTGTCCTTATCAACTATGCCCCAAAAATTGTCAGTCAGTATTGGGCCAGGTGCAACGACATTGACAGTAATACCGTGTTGCGCAAGCTCAAGCGCCCACGTTCGCGCCATACCAATCATGCCAGCTTTGCTTGCGCCATAAGCTGTTCGAGTTGGCGCACCAAGCGCTGCTCGTGAAGCGTTAAACATCACACGACCAAACTGTCGCTCCTTCATACTGGGTAGGCTTGCTTGAAGTAACGTCAATGCCGAACCTAAGTGCAATTGAGCCAGTCCGGTTATATCTTCAGGCGTTGCATCCTCGATAAGATTGGGCCAGATTAATCCTGCATTGTGAATAAGATGAGTGACATCGTATGACGCTTTTATTTCTTCAGCCGCTCTCGACACTGCTGCAGGGTCAAGCAAATCGGCTTCTACTGAATGCAAGTTGGCGTGCTTTTTAGTTGGCGCACTACGCGCAACCGACACTACCATGTAGTTCTGTTCTAACAGACGCTGCGCTAAATCTGCACCTATACCTTTATTGCCGCCCGTTATAACTGCTGTGTATTGCGTCATTTGGTCACCATCGCCAGCACCCTGAGTGGACTACCGGTTCCGTTCTTAATCTTTAAAGGCGCAGCCATCAACACCGCACCCGTTGGTGGTAACTGATCAAGATTTGCAAGACACTGCAAACCGTATTTGCCTGCGCCATGTAAAAAGTAATGAGCAGGATATGGCGGAGTGTAGTGTGACCCTTGGCCTGCATCAGTTCCCACTGTCTCGGTCCCAAAGCCGCGGATATTGCGTTCGTCTATGAGAAAACGGATACCGTCTGGGGTTGGCCCTGGTGAATGCGGTCCGTCTGCCTGCATATTAAGGTAAGGCTCACCTGATCGCTTGGACCAATCGGTACGCATAAGCACCCAAGCATCTTGCGGTATTTCTCCATGCGTCGCCTCCCATGCTTGAATGACCTCTGGTGTGAGTTCGTAATCATCATCTTGTGCGGCGCCTACGGAACAATCGATAACCACCACAGGACCAACGAACGCCTCCACAGGTATCTCATCAACCGACCCGTTAGGTACATCTCGCCCACTGATCCAATGCGAAGGTGCATCAAAGTGTGTTCCGGTATGTTCTGACAACGTAATGTTGTGCCACTTCCACGCGGGGCCTCGATGATCGTAGGCACTAATCTCTTCCATTCGAAAACGAGCACATTGTCCAAACTCTGGAGGCAGAATAATGACTGGAAAATCAGGGTCGAGCGTATGCGTAAGATCAACAATTTGTACTGCGCCTGCAGCGATATCAGCCACTAACGATTCAAGACTGTTCATGCGCCGTCGACTCCAGCCGTCATTTCACGTTCGAGTACTTTCGCATCGCGTCGCCATCGATCACGTACATCTTTAGCTATATCGCCGCACCAGATATCTTCTAGTCCATCTTGAAGACCACTAACAATGGAGCGCGCAACAGCCGCAGGCAATACTTTGGGCGGTGGCAAAGGTTGATACCATGCATCGTCAGTTGGTCCAACAAAACAATTTACTACTCTTAAGCCTGAGCTGCGAAATTCTCCACGCAAAGATTGACTAAGCGAATACGCAGCCGCATTCGATGCAGAAAAGCAACCATAGTCTGGGGAGTTTGATAACGCGCTAACCGATAAAATATTAACCCATGCAACTGATGCGTTGACACCATCAGCAGTACGAGCGCACATACCCGGTCCAAACGCTTGGGCAAGGCGCATCATGCCCAAATAGTTAACCTCCATTTCGTCTTTAGCAAAACCGGTATCACTTCTATCCAATACGCCACCAGGGCGCATGAACCGAGCGTTGTTGATTAAGATATCAGTCTTACCTCCGATTTCGCCTGCAAGTTTTTTAACGGATGCTATATCGGTGACATCAAGTGGCAATACTTCCACATTGTCCATTTGTCCAAGAACATCGCGATTAGGATGTGGACGCCAGCTTTCAGCTTCTCCAATAAAGACCATTGACGCACCAGCATCAAGTAGTGTCTTAGCCAAAGCCGGTGTGTTCGGATTCCATGCATCGGTAATAAGAATTCGTCGGTGCTTAGGATTTGCCGATAACGCTCGAAGTTGCGGGTCGTCTTCCATATTGTTGGTCCTTGTCGTGGGAATAGCCAGCAACACACCTTGGCCAGATGCATCCAGCCGATTTAGCATTGTGACCTTCCCGTTACTTTCACAATCGCTGTGTAGGTGGCACAGCACCACGGGTCCAGCATCTAATTTAACCGAGCCCATTTGCCATGGCGCTCGTTCTCGGAAGTACAACTTAGTTGATGTTTGGATAATTGTTTTGGCCAATAATACGCCAGTAGGCGTTATATCTTTCCAAAGAAGATCTGTTCCAATACAGCTCGAGCAAGCATCTCTTGGTGGGTATTGCACAGTATTGCATTCTGCGCAAACCTGTAATGCAAAGCGTCCTTCTGCGGCCGCAGCACTAAGGCCAAGCGATGCGCGAGATCGTGCCTCAGGCGGTCTAGTAGGACTCAGTGTTCGTCGCTGTGGATCTTTTTTTGGTGGCGGTAGCAGCTCTTCAATCATGAGCGTGATCCAGTTTTTAATATCGATGCACTAGTACATACACCCCGATCATAGTTGATCATCCCAAAGCCTGATACTAATGCCGTTGCAGCATCTTTAACTTGAGTTGGTCCTGCCGCGCCCGTTACTTGGCGAATGGCCTCAACCATCCCAATGTAACCGCCAGCTGCTCCTGCCTGCCCTGCGGAGAGTTGACCACCAGATGTGTTATGAGGAAAGTCTCCGTTCACTGTTAAATCGTGCGTCCGAACAAACTCCTGTGCTTCACCTTTTTTACAAAAACCAAGGTCTTCTATTTGCATCATTGAAATAACAGGGTAGTCATCATAGGTTTGTAACAAGTCAATGTCTTTAGGTGTGCACTGCGCCATCTCATACAACTCGTCAATGTCGAGTGTCCAACCACCACGTAGTTGTATGTCGTCCTCTGCATGCGCATTATGACGCTCAATAGCAGAACCTAGAGTGGCGTAAGGCAAATTACGACGCGTAGCCTCGTCCTCTGACATGACTAAAAAACATTCAGAACCTGCACACGGCATAACACAATCGAACAACGCAATTGGGTCAGCTATTGGACGCGCGTTTAAATAGTCATCCATGGTCAATGGCTTTTTCATTAACGCATTAGGGTTGAGTAGCGCATTGCTACGCTGCGCAACACAAATTCGACCAAAATCCTCACGGGTTGCACCGTATGTTTGCATATAGCGATCAGTGAGTAATGCAAAATTGGCGTTCGGCCCACCATAACCATACGGGTATGATGCATCCATGGCAAACCGCGAAAAGCTTGAGAGCATGTTACGAAAGCTATCAATTTCGTTTTTATCTCCCGCCACACAAGCTACGATATTGGCATCCCCTGCTTGAACGGCACGAGCAGCTCTGCGCAATGCAACTGATGCACTGGCGCCGCCCATGGGGATATTATCAAGCCATCGAGGACACAGACCAAGATGTTGAGTTAAGCCAACTGCGGTATCGGGAAAAAGCGTAAAACTTGCAACACTAAAACCATCGAGCTCCGCTGGACGAACATCAGCGGCGTCTAGCGAGCCACGTAACGCTTTGGCTATCCACCAATGCGCCGACTCGATTGAATAGCGTTGATAAGGCATTGTAAATGGTGCTGTGATAGCGACACCATCGTAATTTACTCGCTGTTTCATTCTTGCCGCTATCGCTTTTTCAGGTGAGTAGTAACAACGGTTTCCGGATTATCGATCAAATCAACAACCAGTTCCTTGAGTGCCGCACGTCGAATTTTCTGAGTCGCTGTTAGTGGTAGCTCATCAACAAACGCAATGTACCCTGGTGCTTTGTAATAGGCCATTTGTTCAAGACACCAGATTGTAATAGCGTTGGCTTTCTCTTTCGAACCTTGCTCAACTCTAAGGCACGCGAATACTTCATCGCCGCGTACCGAATCGGGCACCGCAGCTACTGCTGCAGCAGTAATATCAGGATGACGCATGAGTACCGATTCAACTTCAACCGCTGATATATTTTCACCTGAGCGCCGAATAACATTTTTCTTTCGATCAACAAAGTAATAGTTGTCGTCGTCATCTTTACGAACAATATCGCCAGTATGAAACCAACCATCTTTCCAAGCATCATTTGTGGCTTGTTCGTCTTTATAGTATTCAGTGAAAAAACCGTAACGAGGGTTTTCTCCAGAACGCCTGACTAACAATTCACCCTGCGTTACTGAACCTCCCTCCTTATCGACAATTTTGCATTCCACAACCTCTGCCGGCTTACCTATGCTGGATTGCGCAATTAAACGATCATGTGTGGATGCTGCAATCACAGCCCCTGCTCCGGTTTCTGTCATTGCCCACGCCTCAACTAACGGCAATCCAAAACGCTGTTCAAATTCTACTTGTAGTTTAGGATCGACCCCGGCACCAAATCCGAAGCGTGCATTGTGGTCGCTATCTGCCTCAGATGCCTCAAATCCTATTAGCATGCTTGGCATGACCCCTAGATAATGCAGGCAGGTTGCATTCGACGCTTTAACATCAGCCCACCAGCTTCGCGGATGAAAACGATCAAGCGTAATTAAACAACCACCAACGGTAACCATAGCCATAAACGAATACGCCATGGCATTCATATGAAATATCGGCAACGGTGTGATCATGCGCTCACCATCGGTTGTAAGACTGGCAACACCACCAACATCGGCATACCAACGGCCCGCAAGAAGAAAATAGCTGTTAGACAAAATACAGCCCTTAGGCTGACCTGTAGTGCCTGAGGTATAAAGTATCGCAGCCTCACGCGCCCCACCACTCAAGGCATCTGCAACGGTTGCATTCGCTCTTGGCGATGGTATCGACGTTCCCGGCACAATCACATCCAACTTAATGCCTGCGGCCAAAGCCGCTGCATTAAGTTCTTGATGCCGCGCCTCAATAGCTATGATGAGAACGGGTTCAGAATGGCCAATCAAATACTCCAATTCAGATGCCCGTAAATCTGGATTGATCGGCACAACGGATGCACCAATTTTATTCAGCGCAAGCCAGCTAATAAAATAAATGGGTCGATTCTCTAGAAGTAACGCTACACGCATACCCGCAATGTAACCGGCTGCTGCAAACGTGCTCGCCAAATCATCTACTTCCGAAAACGCTGCACGGTAGGATATTTCACCTGCTTCAATAGCATAAGTTTCAGCCGTTCCAGGCAAGATACTTATTACTGATCGCTCGGGATAACGTTCTGCTGTTGTCGAAAACGCATCGTAAACGGATAAGATATTAGTGTTCGTCATGGTAACAACTGGATGCTTCCAAAGGCTGCATCAGAGTTAAGAAGGTCGACCCGTTTATTAGCAATTCGGATTGCGCCATCGACTACACGCAGTTCGTGCGTGGCGGTCAATGCCAACAGAAACTGCTCATCCATACGAGTTTCTACATAATGCATTGATGTGGTGGTTACCATTTTATTACCGAGCATCTCATCAATAAATGGTCTCTGTATCACATGACTACAACGGCTCTTGGGTTTTTGACTAAAGGTTCGAGCACCACTTAGACGCTGTACTCTAAGACGTAGCATAAAAATGTCTTCGTACATTAATGATGTCACTAGCAAAGGATCGGTTTGTTGATAGTCTAATGGCATCCAATAGTGTCCATCTTCTAACCAGAGCGCTAACCATTCCTCGAAGCGTTGCTCATCTAGCATGCGCGCCTCATCATAGATGAAGTCGATGACCTGTTCTCGCGAAATGTTCATGTTGTTGAATCCATGGACACGGTTATAAACTTAACCCACGCATCAAGCTGATTGCGCATTTGACGTTCGGTAGTCCCATTTTCAATCGACTCAACAGAATAATCTTCTGCATCAACCATGAGTCTCTGTATGTTGACCCATTCAAGCCCATCAGACATTAGCCCTTCTTGTGCCCGCTCGTACATTTCAAGATCATCGTGACCCACAATAGACGTTGGTGCGTTAATCATGCGGTTGTACATAGCGGTGCGTGCGAGCAATTCATCTGGTGCATCCACAAGGCGATAGATATAACTTTCAACCATTGTTTTGTTCGGGCCCATCGGAATAAAATTACGCAGTTGCTGGATCGGCCCTTTAACCATGATGTTGGGAAAGTACACCGTGTTATGTCTATTCTCATCGAGAATCTGTTTGGCACGCTCTTCACCATAACTTTGCGTCATGGCGTCAAAATATCCAGGTATAGCTGAGTAGTCTGAATGTATCGAGTGATTCACCCCTGTATGCCCATGACCATTAGGCCAAGTACGAATACCCATGTCTTCAAAGAATTTGTACGGTGACATAAACGGTGCAATGATCTGCATCGCTGCTGGACGAGGTTCTGGACTACCCATCTCCTCCCAAATACTCACGGCGGTTCCGGCAGAGCTCTCATGCGCCACCATCGGATGGCAAGTATCAGTTTGATTCTCCACCAACATCTTCCAATTGCATTGGTGCGTATAACGCAGCGGCGGGCCCGCCACTTCAAGCCGCCCAGCAGGCGAACGGTCAACCATATTATCAATCGAGCTTAGACTATCGCCAAAGAAGTCGTCGAAGCTAATGCCATCCTCTGACAGCCGTGCAAACACAAATCCACGATGAACGTGAACAGCACCAACTGGCTTTATACCTTTTACATTTTCAGTGTCTTTCAATGTCGTATCGACATATCCCTTCTTAAGCGGAATGGCCAATAGGCAACCATCTGTTTTAAATGACCAGGCGTGATAGGGACAGCGAAAGAATTTACCCGTATTGCCTTCGCGATCAATTGCGATCTTGGTGCCTTTATGCGGACAGCGATTATGCAAGACGTGAATCTCGCCATCAGAGTGGCGCACTTGTATAACAGGTTGGTCACCGATATGCGTAGTGTAGTAGTCACCCTTATTGGCGGTTTGGCTTTCGTGGCCAACAAACACCCAAGCATTGACAAACAAATGCTGCATCTCGAGCCTATACACCGCGTCGCTGGTATAGACATCGCGATGAACTTGATCACCTTTAAATAGCGCTTTAATGTCAGTTGCTGTTGGCATGATTATTCCCATTTACACATCGATCACAAGACGCGCCGTTTTGGCCCGACTGACACAGATTTGCATCACTTTACCTGACACTTTCTCATCGGCGGATAGCACGACATCACGATGGTCCGGTATACCACTGATCACATCACATTGACATATACCACAGTCACCGCGTTGACAATCGTACATGACATCAACGTCTGCAGCTTCGAGCGCTTCGATAATGGTTTGATCAGCGGCCACATTAATCACCTGCCCAGTGCTGCTGATTTCAACTTCGAAGGCTACGTCGTCGTCTTTAGTATCAGGGCTACTAAAAAGCTCAATATGTATAGCGTCCGCACTAATTCCAGCTGCTATTGCCGCAGTTCGAGCCGCATCAATCATACCCCGAGGTCCACACAGGTAAACCGTCGTTTCTGGTGCTTGCGAACCCATTAATTCGGCCAACTCTAACGGATTTGAATCATCTAAATAAAAGTTAACCGCATCAGCAAAGGATTGCTTCAGCGCCGTAGCAAAAGCCATTCGAGACGCATTACGCGCTGTGTAGTGCAATTGAAAATCGCGACCGTCTTGCTTCAATTTCGTCGCCATGGATATCAATGGCGTGACGCCAATACCACCGGCCAATAACAACACTGGACCATCACCATCTATTAGAGTGAAATTGTTCTGCGGCAGCATTGTTTCAATCTCTTGCCCCACACTCATCGCATGCATTGCCTTAGAACCACCCTCACCCTCTGCCTCTCGCTGCACAGCAACGGTATAAAGGTCAGTTTCAAATGGCCAATCTACTAATGAATAGGAGCGCTTGCCTACAGCACCGAGCTCAAACTCCACATGCGCGCCGGCTTCATACGTCGGCAATTCGCTTTCTGAAACGGACCCAAATGTTAGAACATGAATGAGTTCAGACTCAACTTCTACTTTTTTCAGTATCAGTTTCAACTTGGAGTTCCTCGACACTTCGTTATAAGTATATTCATTTAGCCCTACTCAATTTTGAGATCAAGGTATTGCGCGAATTTGAGCAAGAGCGTCGTCTAACGCGTAACCTTCCTCATCAGCTAAAGCTTCATGACGTAATCGTTCTATCCACTCAGCGGCATCAGGCCGACCAGAAAGAACACTTAGCGCACCCATAACTTTTGAAAACTTTGTATGACCTCGCACATGTGTATCAGAGTAGCCTTTAATTAAACGCTGACATTGAAGCACTTCAACAGCTAGCTTTTCATCTGCGGCGGCCGCTTCTCGTGCTCGATCAAGAAGCTTATTCAGGTGCGCCAACTCATACCGGTGCCTTAACGATTTTCGACGCTTGGGCTTAAGTGCTGCGACCAACCACAGCATACCAAAGCCTGCCATGCCATCCGTTCGTATACGACGACCTTTATTCGTTATTCGATCAAGAAGGGAGAAGCTTTGGGGATGCGCTTCTATCCAAGCACCAAGCGGAGCTGACAATGTCCCACAGACCTCTTGTGCGCGAGGATGAAAATATTCTGTTACGTGAACAATATCCCCGTCTTGGATGCCTTGTTCTGCAAGTAATCGTGTCTGTCGAGCTGAGCGTGTTTTTAGATCAGCAACGCGTATTATGTCGTCGTAGCACATAGCATTTGCAATGTATTTTGCAGCTGCAACGGCAAGCTCATGACCACGGTTGCTAAACTCTTCAACGTAATCCAAATAGTCTCGACCATAATCTAGATCTTGGTAATCAACCACTTTGATCAAACCGGCCTGCGTCATAGCACGTGACTCAACTGGCAGTTTATCTAAACGAGTTTGCAAGCTGTGCCAACCAGAAACAAGCGCAGCTGGGCCTTGAACATCAGTACGCATAGGCTCCAGAGAATCAGGCTCAACCTGCTCACTGGGGTCGTAGTTTAGTGCACCGTGAAATGCCGTCAAGCTTGCTTCAACACCACGACCAGAGGCTCTAATAACATCCTCATATACTGAGACTGGAAATGGCAAAGACCCACTGCGAGCCAAACCACCGAACAAGCTTGCCGAAATCATACTGCCGGACTTCGTGGCGATTGCATCCATATCAAAACAGACGCTTTGAAACGCCGCCTTTTTTATCTCTTCTTCTACAAGGCTATCTTCGGCGCGCCCATCACCGGGTACCGATTTCTCCGAGACCGCCAAGATCCGATGAGTAGAAGCAATCAACGTGGTGCGATCCGGAGTGACAAAGCCACGCAATACTGCACGACCTGCCTCCATTAATTCAGACGCTATAAGCACGTCTAGTTCACCTGGCGTAGGACTTAATGCAAAAACAGGTTGACGATCAGTTCTCGGCGCCATCTCCACATAATAAATGGTAGCACCGGTTCGTTGAGCCACCCCAGCAACTGATGTCATTTGAACCGTGTATCCACCAAGCGTTGCAAGATCTGCAATCCAGTTTGTTAACACGCCACCGCCCTGACCGCCCACAGCTAGTACAGCTAGCGTTATGAATTCACCAGATGAGGAGGTTACGCGTTCGTTGTTATTGCTGTTGTTATTGCTGTTGTTATTGCTGTTGTTATTGCTGTTGTTATTGCTGTTGTTATTGCTGTTGTTATTGCTGTTGCTAACGTTCAAGAGATATCTCCCGTAAACATTAATCGACTTTTATCGCGACGCGCCTGTAGCTTTGTAATTAGTTTTTTTCGCAGTCGACTGAAAAATAGATCCCAATGATTAGGGTTCTGAATTAAATCGGCCTGATAAAAAGACGGGCAAAGGATCGCTGCATCAGCCACCTCACCACAATTACCGCAACCCACACAGTTCTGGTCGATACTGGCAACGGGGTCATCACGCAACGGGTCATCTAGCGTTTTAAGCGACAACGATGGGCAACCTGACAACCTTATGCAAGCATGGTCGCCAGTGCAGACATCTTCGTCAACACCAAATCGCGTTCTCGTCACACGGCGCCCTTGCGCAATAGCAGCTTGGCGAAGCGGTTTCTCTCGACGTTCTCGATTCAACATACACTCAGAAGAGGCAATAATCACTTTCGGCCCAGTAACCGGCGTCTCAAGTGCTTCCTTTAAACTTGCGCGCATTCTGCCAACGTCATAGGTGTAATCAATTTGCTTCACCCATTTCACACCCACGCCTTCAACGGCTTTTTTAATCGTATGTTGGGTAGACTTGGATTTGTTTTTCGCTCTCGAAGATAATATGTCTTGACCACCAGTGGCGGCTGAATAAAAATTATCAACAATAACGATGACACCATCGTTGTCATTAAACACAGCATTACCAACCGACGAGGTCAAACCGTTGTGCCAAAAACCGCCATCTCCCAAAAATGAAATGGAACGTCGATCTGCGCTTTTATCATTAAACGCCGCAGCCGACGCCGGGCCTAGCCCATAACCCATGGTGGTCGCACCAATATTAAACGGTGCATTTATTGAAAATAGATGGCAGCCAATGTCACTCGCTATATGATGCTCACCTAGCTCCTGCTCAACCATTTTGGTGGCTGCAAAAATAGGACGCTCAGGACAACCAATACAGAAACTGGGTGGACGAGCCGGAACGGTATCAGCCAATGCTGTTGTATCCTGCATTGGTGGCGCATTGGGAGCAATTGCCACAGACGGCAGCAATTCACTGGCGGTCTCTGCAAGGAATGTTGATATGCCCGAATACATAATGGGACCGGTTAGTTCCCCCGCTTCGGGGAATGGACCTTTACCCGCAACCGCACAACGCGCTCCCGCTTTGTGCAAAATTGCCCGTATGTTCTGCTCAATGTAAGCGGGATACCCCTCTTCGATAATCAGAATGCTGTCTTTATCTTTTGCAAAGTCGATGACTTGATCATCAACTAACGGATAGGTGACATTGAGAACATGCAGCGGAATTTCACAGTCCCCATGTAGAGACGCAAGCCCAAGTCGCTTTAGCGCGCGCATAACGCCATTGTATAAACCACCCTGACAAATTATCCCAACCTTACCGTTGGTAGGTCCAAAATATTCGTTCAGTTGGTTATCGCGAATGTAGTTAATCGCCGCAGGTAAGCGCTGAGTGATTTTCTCTTGCTCATGAAGAAACGAGGCAGGCGGAAGTACAATTCGTTCGATATCACGCTTAGGATTCTCAAGAGCGTCTTTAACCGTCATGGACGGCCTAACGTTATCGCGCGTTTCAAATTCACCCAACAAATGACAAGACCGAATGCGCACTTGTAACATAACTGGGCTATTTGATATTTCTGACAATTCAAAACCATCACCAACTGACTTTACAATGGAAGGTAAATTGGGTCGTGGATCTAAAAGCCAAATCTGGCTTTTCATTGCAAACGCATGACTTCGCTCCTGCATTATTGAGGAGCCTTCGCCGTAATCTTCACCAACAATGATCAATGCACCACCGATAACCCCACCAGAGGCAAGATTCGCAAGCGCATCTGAAGCTACATTAGTACCAACGGTCGACTTGAATGTCACTGCACCACGAATGGGATAATGCACAGAAGCCGCAAGCGTTGCGGCAGCCGTTGCCTCAGAGGCACTCGCCTCAAAATGAACACCCATTTCAGACAAGATGTCTTGGGCATCGGCGAGCACGTCCATGAGGTGAGAGATTGGTGCACCTTGGTAGCCGGCAACATAGCCGACGCCATTTTCCAACAGCGCTTTTGTAATGGCCAAGATGCCTTCGCCACGGAATGTTTTGCCAGCCCCGGTTTTGAGATGCAAAACTTCTTTTGCAAATGATCTCTCCGCCACTTTTTCGATTCCTATTTATAGTTGCAATGACAACTATTTGTTATTTTTTCACTTTACATTCAAGCCTATGGTGCTAACCGGAAATATACGGAATCCCCAATGATGCCGAATCATAACCCACACCATCAACAGTTCATACACTCTATTCTAACGACAACTACCGGCTAGAACCGCCAAATGAATACTAGCACTAGGGCTATAAAACCGTTCTTACTCGCCAAAGTTCAGGGAACAGTTCAACCTCTAGCATCCGTTTTAAATAGCTTACGCCACCAGTTCCTCCAGTGCCTTGTTTAAATCCGATGATACGTTCAACCGTAGTGACGTGGTTAAAACACCAGCGTCGAAAGTAGTCTTCAAAATCGACTAATTTTTCACCGAGCTCATAGAATTTCCAATGATCTTTCGGGTTTTCATACACCTCTTTCCAAGCCAGCTCTACACTTAACTCATGCACATAGGATTCTGCAGTATTACGATCAAGCACATCCTCTGATATTGAAAAACCAGCGCGCGCCAACGCGAATAAAACCTCATGGTATAAGCTTGGAATTTCGAGCTCGTTTTCTAATAGCTCAACCAAATCAGGCCGATGAGAGTGAGGTTTTAACATCGCAGTATTTCTATTACCAACCACGTATTCGCACAAGCGGTATTGATGAGACTGAAAGCCAGATGATTGCGCAAGATCATCACGAAAACCTGTGTATTCGTTTGGCGTCATCGTGCGAAGCACATCCCATGCACTATTAAGCTGTTCGAATATTTTAGAAATCCGAGCCAACATTTTGAACGCTGGCGAGAATCTATCTTCTTTAATAGCAGTGCGTGCAGCGTACAACTCATGCAGCGCCAACCTCATCCACAACTCCGATGTCTGGTGTTGAATAATGAATAGCATTTCATCATGAGATTGGCTTAACGGAGTTTGAGCTGTGAGTATTTTGTCTAGGCCCAGATAATCGGTGTAACTCATCTTGCTGCTGAAATCGACTTCAGCGCCCTCTGATTCAGGGTCGTAAGAATTATTATCCATCCGGGAACCACTCCACTTTGATTTCAGGGCATCATTTTTCAATTTTTCAACCTTAAGAATTAAAGGTTCTGAACGGATTGACACCAGTTTTTGACTAGGCTACAACAATATGGAAGCATGCACGGCGTATTGTTGATGTGCCTAACCTGATTTTCTATTTTAGAGTGTATTTTTACCGCAGAATCTACGATATTCAGTTTGCGTATCCACATCTGTAACAAAGGCTGGATTGTCCACATCAATCCATTTTACCGACTTTGGATGCGTATCGATATAGTGGCGACACCCAAAACCTTCATCATTATTCAACACACGCAAACGAATTGCCGTACTAATAATAATTGGATTCCCGCGCTGCCCTTGGTATCGAGGTATGACTATTTCTTTGTCATCTCGCTGGTTGAATGCATCAATAAGTCTGGCAATTTCAGATTCACCCACCGCAGGTTGATCAGCTAGGCATATCAACACACCTTCAGTTGGACTTACAACAGCCTCCAAACCACATTGAACTGAAGTCGCTTGACCTTGCTCATAATCAGCGTTAAAAACACATCGAACATCAAGTCCCTCCAACACTGCTTTCACTTTCTTATGCTCATGACCAGTGACAACAATCACTTCTTTTAAGTTGCATTTACAAAGCATGCTAACCGTGCGTAATAACATTGGCTCGTTGTTGATTAACAGGAGTAGTTTGTTTTTATCGCCCATACGTTGCGACAAGCCGGCAGCCAGAACTACTGCCGTTACTTTACTATGCTCAAGCAAGGCTTTAGTCATCACCTGCCCCACAACAACAACCAAAAGGAATTACTGCTGACGACCATTTCGATTTAGCGACAGCAGCTTCATTCATTCCACCGCAGATTTGCCCTTCGATAATCATGGGGTAAATACGCGCTCTGAAGTTATTAAGCGGATTAAAACTAATAAAAATGATATTTACTGTTACACCGAAAACATGGATTCTAAATCGAGCTTCGAGAATGCTTTGAACGCCAACATCGATTCGGTTGTTTCTATGCCATCGATATTCACGAATTGATTAGTCACTAAATCTGCAAGGTCATCATTGGTCGCAACTCTTATCATTACAACGAGGTCGTAGTTACCGCTGACCGAATACACCTCAGTTACGCCAGCCACATTGGTTAGTTTTTCAGCCACTTCGTTAACTTTGAGGCGATCTACTGTCAAAAGGATAATGGAAGTTACCATGCTCAGAATACTCTAGATAAGATGCCAACACTATACCATTTGGGATGGATGCTGACGTTGCAAATGGCTCAACAAAATCTACATCATATACCGCGAAACACAGAATATAACCAGCACACACGCGAAAAAGCCCTAACGATCAGATAGACAAGTTTAGAGGCGCCCTGACAGCTATACAAACTTAACCAACCGGTGTTGGGAGTGACGATGCGACCGGTCGCTAAGGGCCGCCTAAAAAACCATAGAGTTAGCAATCATTTTCCCGTAGTCTGTCTAACAGACTTCTTAACATTAGATTGCAGACAATGACCAATCAAGCCAACCAAGCTAAATTATTCCATTCGTTGCATATCACTGGCAACCCAATCATCTTGTTCAATATATGGGACGCTGGTAGCGCCAAAGCCGTTGCCGCATCAGGTGCAAAAGCACTTGCAACGGGAAGTGCCCCAGTCGCTATGGCGCAAGGTTTTGGGGACGGTGAGCAGATGCCGCTGGAACTAGCATTGCAAAATATCGAACGCATCATTGGCTCAACTGATCTTCCAGTAACAATGGATTTAGAAAGCGGTTATGGCGCTGACACGGCAGTTGTTGAAGAAACAGTGGCAGCGGCAATGAGCAAAGGTATCGTCGGATTCAATTTTGAGGACCAAATCGTTGGAACCTCTGAGCTGCATCCCGTAGACATACAAGTTGGACGAGTGGCCGCAGCAAGAAAAGCGGCAAACTCAATAGACACCCATGCTTTCATCAATGCCAGGACTGACATTTTTCTGAAAGCCAAACCAGAAACACACAATGAAGCCATGCTGGAAGATGCGATTGAGCGTGCTGCAGCCTATGAACAAGCTGGAGCCAACGGTTTCTTTGCACCTGGCCTTGCCGATGAAAAGCTCATAACCCTACTTTGCAACAAGGTTAATTTGCCAGTCAACATAATCGCCCTGCCACATGTGCCACCAAACAATGTATTGGCGGAAGCTGGGGTGGCTCGTATCAGCTATGGACCAGTTCCTTATAAGCAGATAATGAAGTCTCTCGAAGCGGCAGCAACTGACGCCTTGTCTTCCTTGGCATAATCATCCGCAAACAGAAGGTAACGTGCAGCATCAAGACAAATACGGCGGCTCTTGGCAATGCTCATCAAAGCAGACAATATCTGCTTGGGAAAGCGCCATAGATTGCTATCTAGACTATTCTGGGACACCTGTTGCCGACATACAATTGATTAATGACCCGGCCTTTCTAGCAGGACCAGTATTCTGCGCCGCAATGAAGCTACTCGGTGGGGTAAGTCCAGACGATCCAAATTTGGCACAGCAACTTTCGGACCTGCGATCAGTAACAGTTCATGGGCTAGAAGGTGAGCATACCGATGCCGTTGTGCTTTTGGCGCAAGGCCAACCTACTGCAGCCGCACTAGTATGGGACCGAATATTGAAAGAACGCCCTGGTGACATACTCGCTCATAAGTGTGCCCATGAAACTTGGTTTCTCATTGGCGAAGCGTGGTCAATGAGGCGCTCGTCTGCAGCAGCTTTAGAAGCACTGACTCAGGAGCACCCCTGTTTTGCAACTGCCTGCGGGCATCACGCTTTTTCGCTGGAAGAAACTGGGGACTATTATCAAGCAGAACGCTTAGGTCGTTTATCCCTTGAGATAGCACCAACAAATTGTTGGGCTTTACATTGCCTTACTCATGTTTTTGAGACAAAGAATAGGCATCAAGATTCTTTAGCGTTACTCAATGAGAACAAAACCATATGGCAACATCAGAATTTACTGAGTGCACATATTTGGTGGCATCTATCATTACGATTAATTGAGGCCGGCCAAAACGAAGACGCACTTGCGGTGTTTGACGACACACTGGCGCACACTCCAGCGTCCAACCCATTTCGTCTAACGGACGGTACATCGCTGCTCTGGCGATTAGAATTAGCCGGCGTTAGTGTCGGAAACCGATGGAAAGCCGTGGCTGATAAATGGTCTGAAACAGCGCAACGCCACACCAACGCCTTTCTCGATATGCACGCAGCCCTCGCCTTCGCACAATGCCCAGACCATAAGGCTGCGAGCCTGTATTTTGAATCGCTAGATGCAGCGTTTGATGACTCTACAACTGAGTTGTCGAAAATCTACAGAGCAGTGACCAAACCGCTTGCGCAGGCTATGCGTAAATTCCCAAAAGACAAAGCAGCAGCTGCTATTGAAATCGCACCATTGTTACCAAATTTATATCACGTTGGTGGCTCTATCATTCAGCGCGAAATTGTTGAACGCAGCTTTACATCTGCATTAATTGCCACAAATCAACCTAGCGCAGCGATTGACTATATCGACCCTAAACTAAAGCGCCATCCCCACACACCTTGGATGCTGCGCGATCGGGCATCGGCCTTAGAGCTCACTGGGGATAAAACGCAAGCCACCCTACTACGACGTAAAGCGAATGCATCGTTTACAGATACCCGTCCAAATTAGTCATTTTTTGCCAGTTCACCCAATAGCCTACTAAACTATATAAAACAGTGATCGTCAGGTGTGATGGTTCTTCTCGAACATAGTGTCTAGCTCAAGTAAGATATGAACATGAATTCTTCTGGCACACCTTCTGGCCCCACCTCTCTGGCACCGTTTAGCAATCCGGTCTTTCGTTCCCTTTGGTTTGCAACACTATTGTCGAACTTCGGTGGGCTTATTCAAGCGGTAGCCGCTGGCTGGACCATGACAACCTTGACCGACTCTCAGTCCATGGTCGCTCTAGTCACGGCATCAACCTCATTACCTATAGTGTCTTTGTCTTTGTTTGCTGGTGTGTTAGCAGATAACTACGACAGGCGCCGAATTATGCTCATCGCCCAAGTTCTAATGCTGGTCGCAGCAACTGGATTAACACTAACGACCTATTTCGAACTGTTAACGCCCTGGCTATTACTAGCGTTCACGTTCCTTATCGGTTGTGGTGGAGCTCTACACAATCCTTCGTGGCAAGCATCTGTGGGCGACATCGTGCCACGCGAACAAGTACCTGCAGCCGTGATGGCCAATGGTATGTCATTCAACATGATGCGTAGCATTGGACCTGCGCTGGGTGGATTGATTATTGTTGCGGCAGGGGCAGCTGCTGCGTTCGCGATGAACGCATTGAGCTACGTCGCACTTATTGTGGCGCTTTCGCTATGGCGAAGACCGGCTCTTACTTCTGATCTGCCTAGAGAACGGTTTGTTCGCGCCACCAACGCAGGTTTTCGCTACGTTAGCTTGTCGCCTAATTTACTGAGCATTATTTTGCGCGGTAGTGTTTTCGGCCTAACGGCTATCGCCGTACAAGCACTACTCCCTCTGATTGCGCGAGACCTACTGGGTGGTGGTGCGTCCACTTACGGATTTTTATTAGGATTCTTTGGACTCGGAGCCGTTGGTGGAGCGCTGAGCAATTCAAAGGTTCGAAGAACATTCGACAACGAGACGACTATTCGCATCACGTTCATCGGCACCGCACTTGGTACATTGTTACTCTCGACCGGCCATGGAATGTTTGTCGCAGCCCTTGCCCTTTTGTTATGCGGAGCCTGTTGGGTTACCACTAACGCCTTGCTTAACGTGTCTTTGCAGCTCTCCACACCTCGCTGGGTTGTGGGTCGAGCCATGTCGCTCTATATGATGTGCAATGCAGCCGGCATGGTGCTTGGCAGTTGGATATGGGGCTTAATTGCGCAAACTTATGGCTTGCAAATGACTTTAATTGCGTCTGCTGTAGCGGTTATTTTTGCAGCGTTAGCCTGCATTAGGTTTCCCTTACCGGAGTTCGATCGACTTAATTTAGATCCATTGAATCAGTTTATTGAACCTGCACTCGCCCTTCAACTAAAGCCTCAAACCGGTCCTATTATGATCACAACTGACTTTGATATTGGCGAAGATGACATTCCAGCATTTCTGGATGCCATGATTCTAAGGAGGCGAAACGGCAAACGCGATGGTGCTCGGCGATGGTCATTGCTACGAGACTTAGAGCAGCCCAATATTTGGACAGAAAAATACTACGTCGCAACTTGGGTTGAGTACATCCGCTTCAACCAGCGCCACACAATGTCCGACTCTGACGTATCTGAAACCCTGCTCACACTACATCAAGGTGCAAAGCCTCCACGAGTGCGGCGTATGATTGAAAGACAAACAGTTCCAAAGCAGGCTGAACCTTACATAAAGAATGTTTATAAAGAACTTCGATAACTAACAAGTCAAATGACTAGGCTTGCTGCATAATCAGACGTGGCGGAATCTCATACCCAATCAAACAGCCCAGGCACAGTTGATCTTGTCTGATATACATTATACTTAGCGCATAGCTCAGACACAATTGATCTTACTTGACATACATTATTCTTAGCGCACAGCACACACACTAGAAGGTAAAAAATGCCCATTGAACGTACGAAAACTAACGAGCGTAGTAGCAAAATAGTCACCCACAACGGTGTTGTGTATTTAAGTGGTCAAGTGGGTGATGGAGACACTATTGTCGAACAAGCAGAAGACTGTCTCGGTCGAGTTGATGCGCTGCTTAAAGAGGCAGGGTCATCGCGTGAGCGAATGCTTCAAGCAACGGTATGGCTTTCCGACATAAAATATTTTGCTGAATTTAATCAGGTTTGGAACGCATGGGTTCCAAACGGACATGCACCAGCCAGAGCTTGTGGCGAAGTTAAGCTTGCACGCGAAATTCTAAAAGTTGAAGTTATCGTCACAGCGGCAATAGACTAGCTCGGCTTATGCAGGCCGCTCTACAGAAATCAATTCTCCAGCTCCAAAATATTCACCACCACCGAGTCGTCCCAACGGGTCGACATCGACTGCGTTAATACACATTCGACCTTTGGCATCTTTGCCAACGACACTGTCGGCTGCGTATAAGTGCTTGAGCGTTGCAAACACGATTGCCTGATCTTTGATCATGTGCATAGAATCGTATTCACATGCATAGGCAATACGACAGTCCGCAAGCCGTGGCAGGCTTGAGCCTGGCATTTTTTCCAACGGCAAATTAAGCATTTCAACTTCTGATTCATTCGGTGGCATAGTAGCCGATGATTTTGTCATCGCTTCTGCCATTACTCGATGTGCTATGTGCACAATGAATTCCTTTCGCGCCTCTATATTTGCCCGTGTGTCCTTGAGTGAACCATTGGGTGCCAGACCAAAGGAGATCATGATCATTGGTGGGTCGCTCGCCAGCCCATTAAAATAAGAGAAAGGCGCAAGGTTGTAGCTGTCATCACTATTCTGGGTCAATATCCATGCAACCGGTCGCGGAATGACCGTTTGGGTCATCATTGCATACGCCTCAACCGGTGCGAGTGTCGACATGTCAATGTGCATTTAGATGACCTTTGTTGTGTTATGGAGCGAGTTGTCCTACAAATTGTAGGACATCTGCGGCTGATTGAAATTCTTATATGTGTTTGGATTTGCTCTGGCACTTGCTTCTACACGCTACGATTAACAGACTCGTCATTTCAATAATTAGTACCTGTTTACGCGGGATCTTCTGACACAAGGTCAATGTTTGCACTGTAACCAGTCTCTGCCATTTTTTCTAAAGGTATGAAACGCATGGCAGCTGCATTCATGCAATAGCGATTACCGTTTGACGCTGGCCCATCGCTGAACACATGCCCTAAATGAGAGTCAGCCAGTGTGCTTCGTATCTCTGTACGCACGCCAAACAATGAGCGATCATCTAGTTCAATAACAACACCTTCAGCGATTGGGCGACTCAAGCTCGGCCAACCCGTGCCAGAATCATATTTATCGGTGGATGAAAATAATGGCTCACCTGACACAACGTCAACATATAAACCTGCTCGCTTCTCATCATTAAGATCGCTGGAGAATGCGCGCTCAGTGCCCTCTTTCTGTGTAACTTTATATTCTAAAGCAGACAGAGTCTGTTTTAGCTCAGCGTCGGAAGGTTTAACAAACAACGCAGCATCGAACGCTGCCACCGAATCTGTATTGTGCTTAGATTGCTTCATTGAAGTTAGTTGCATAGCGTCTGTCCCTTTAGTTATAGCGTCCGGTCGATAGTCGGCATAGTTAACATCTCGCCCTTCAGTCCAAACACTATCGACAAACTGATAACGACCTGAATTTCGAGTATAGAATTTGTACCGAACCGGATTTTTCTTGTAATAATCTTGGTGGTACTCTTCCGCCGGATAAAATTCGCTTGCCTTCGTTATAGCGATGACGACTGGGACGTTGTAGCGTTCTGAATCATCCAGTGCTTGTCTGGATAACGTTGCGGTTTTGCGCTGAGAATCATTATGAAAAAAGATCTCAGGACGGTACTGCTGCCCACGGTCGACATATTGACCCGCATTGTCCGTTGGGTTGGCTGTACGCCACAACGTTTCAAGCAATCCTTCATACGTTATAACAGAAGCATCGTAGTGCACTTGAACAGCCTCCGTGTGCCCAGTACTCCCAGACGCCACTTGCTGATAAGTTGGAGACACTTCTTCACCACCACTGTAGCCTGAAATTACATGATTAACGCCGGGGACTTTTTCGAATGCAGCTTCTACGCACCAAAAACAACCTCCCGCGAATGTCGCTACGGATAAGTTTGATTGGGTTGAAGTAAGTTCAACATTATCAAGACTAACCGCACTATCGTGATCACTTGTATTGCCTGAAGATGCAGCAGATAGGTAGGATAGTGAAACTGAGAGCGCAAGGCCTAGTGCGATGCCCGTAAATTTAGTTAAACGATTCATAATTATCTCTGAATACTTAAAGTGTCAGAAAGTAAGAGCCTTGCTTTACGTTGATAGTTCCCTTGTAAAAGTGTGTCCTATCAACAGAATTCACATTATCAGCGTTTAGCTTACGGTTTTGTATGCTTGTAACAAAATCTTAATGCGAAGTGGCTATCGATAGCTGTTTCCAGTTACCTTGCATACGAATTGGTAAGACATATTCATCACCTATTTTGTGTCAACAATCGTTTTTTAGGATATGCACCAATGCCTATATGTAGCACATATCCACAGTCATCAAATATAGTGAAGATAGTAGTCTCGAACCTCTTCAACCGACTTCCCCTCTAATTTCTCAGCTTCTGCACCCTTTAGCACGACATGGTGGTCTACTAATTCTTGCCCTACAGCTTCAGAGAGCACTTTATCTTGTTCTAAATGCGCAAGTGCTCCAACTAAGGTTTCCGCGGTCGAGAGCTCTGCATCCTTCGATTCTAAACAATCACCAGTTTCAGGCGCTGACAATGGATAGTTGTTATTCACACCAAGTAAAGCTGCTTGTAGCACTGCCGCAACTTGAGTATAAGTATTACAGCCGGCATCTCCCATACGATGCTCTATCCGAGCTTTCTTACCACCCTCAGTCGACACACGTGTTGTTACCCCTCGATGATCAAAACCCCAGTTTTGCCAAAAACCCGACATAGAGGCAGGTTTCAATCGAGCGTACGAATTGACTGTAGGTGCTATTAGCCCAGCCAAAGCCTGGTGATGCTTCATTAGACCTGCAACACAACCTGAAACAATCTTACCAACGCCACGTTCGCCCTCACTATCAGCCATAACATTGTTGCCCTTTTCATCGTTCAAGCTAAAATTGACATGTAATCCATTGCCACCAATACCTTCTATTGGTTGCGGCATAAAAGTGAGCAGTATTCCTTGCTCGAAGGCAATTTCACGAGCCATAAGTTTAAACAAAAATATGTCGTCGACTGCTTTTAGTGCATCATCGTAAGTCAGCGTGAATTCAAATTGAGGTGAATCAAACTCACTGGTCATACAATCTAAGTTGAAACCCAACTCGATCGCTGTGTGCCAGATAATATCGAGAAACCCATAAGGGTCAGTCATAGGGCCAGTGCCATACACATAGGCTCCAGGCGTATTGATAGGCACCCAGCTACCATCGCTATCCATCTCAAAGGCCATGGCTTCTAACTCAAGCCCGATTTTTGGATACAGCTTTTTCTCCTCCCATTGACCTATGGTGCGTTTCAACAAACTACGACCACACAGTGGTAGCGCCTCACCTTCTGTTGAATGCAAGTCTGCAATAACGACTCTTGTTCCGTCTTGCCAGCTAGGCCGGATATCGTCTTTTAAGTACACACCTTCCATATCTCCCAACCCTTCTAACATACGGGTGCCTGGAGCAGGAATGAGATCCTTGCAATAGGTTAACGCGTACACCGACTGACTAAAGCGTGAAGAACTATCGGCCATTTTACTCGCAGGTAAATACTTACCACGTGGTAGGTTTAAATGATCACAGAACAATAGCCGCAAACGTTCACTAGACATAATTATTTCTCCAAATGTATAACCAATTTTTAAACAACCGTGACCTTTATTGGTAATCGCTTTATTCCACCAACAAAATTACCCCTCAAATAAGCATGATCGCCCACTTGCTCTATTGTTTTAACACGTGACACCAGCTCCTTTAATAAAATACGAATCTCTAACCGGGCTAGCCACACGCCAAGACACACATGCGGACCGCCTTGCCCAAAAGCAAGATGACGATTGGGCGTGCGGTGCAAGTCTATTGAAAACGGGTCTTTAAACGCGGTGTCGTCTCTATTGCCAGAGACAAACCAAAGAAGGACCTTATCGCCTTTGCGAACTTTCTTGCCATGCATCTCAAAGTCTTCAACAGCGGTGCGGCGAAAATACATTGTTGGGGATGCCCAGCGAACAAACTCATCTGGTGCTGTTTTCCAAATAGCCTCGTCTCCATTTTTCAATTGTTGCAGCAATTCCGGACGATTAGCCAAAGCGTGAATAGAGGCTGCCAATGTATAACGAGTAGTGTCGTTACCAGCCGCAACGGCAAGGCAGAAAAAATTACGAAACTCATCAAGTGAAATAACGTTGCCATGCTTGTCTGGTTGTAGCAAAAGCCCCAACACACCGGTATCGTCACCCTCATCTGATTTGCGCTGCATCAACGTATCGGCATACTTATATAATTCAGCGCCCGCAGGAGAACGAAACGGCATCAATCGAAATGCTTCCGTATCATCTTTGTCTAACACATGGTCGGTATAGTCTGAATCTGTATTGGCGATCATCTCATCACCTTTGTCGACCAACCAAGATAAATCTTCTTCTGGCACACCTAGAATTTGGCCTAGCATTCTCATCGGTAATTCACGCGCTATTTCTTTAACAGCGTCAAACTCGCCTTTGCCTAACGCAGGCGCTAAAATATCATCACATAATTGAGTTATACGACTTTCAAAGTCTGCCACTACAGGCTTTGAGAATGCCTTGCTGAGCAACATTCGGGTACGGGTATGTTCTGGTGGATCGGTCTCTTGAAAGGTACGACGGGCCAAGTATTCTTCATGCGTTTGGTCTTCCATGCGAATACCTTGCGCAGAGCTAAGCACATTCCATTGCTTGTTCATGCTCATAATGTCACTGTACCGCACCATCGACCAAAACCCTTTGCCCTGAGCATAATCGGTCCAAGACAATGGGTCATCTCGCCTCAGACGAGTGAACGTATTGTGTGGCGGACCGTTAATAAAGCTGTCATGGTCTGATAAATCAGCAAAGCCGTCATCGATAGGTTCCCAAATAGTCACTTTTTCCCTTAAATTTACTAGATATGCGGTCACAACTTCAACACAATTTAGGTGTATATTCAAGCCAGAAATGCTCGAGCAATCGCCCTGAGCGAAACTTGACAAACAGCAACTTGGAGACCGAAACAGTTGGACATTGGAATTCTAGTTACCAGCAATGACTCCACCGATTTAGCAACTCGTTTCCCACACGACGGTATTAAATTCATCCAGCTGCTTCAGCCTCTTCGCCCTGACTGGAAGCTAGATTGTATTATGGTGAAAGATGGCGTATTCCCACGCAACATCGATGACTACGATGGATACGTTATTTGTGGTAGCCCGGCCTCCGTGAATGACGATGACTTATGGATACAGCACTTATTCGAAATGATTCGCAAGGTTCACGCTCAAAAGATACCCACAATAGGACTTTGTTTCGGGCACCAGGCCATTGCAATGGCCTTGGGCGGCACCGTTGAGGAATCTGACAAAGGATGGGGATTAGGAACGGCGCCAACTCATTTCACTCAACATAAACCATGGATGACTCCAAAACACAAAACATTAACTTTATATTCTGCACACCATGAACAGGTTTCGTCATTACCCGACGGCGCCGAGATCATTGGTGGCGATGAATTTTGTAAAATAGCGGCGTTTACCATCGGTGAACATATTTTCACCTCTGAGTATCACCCTGAAATGAACAAAGAATTTATGTCAGCAGTGGCAGATCAGCTCGAGGGGCATATACCCCAGTCTGTCATTGATAAAGCGCGGAATGATATTGATGAGGGTGAGGAAGGAAAAATTTTTGGCCTCTGGATGGTGCAGTTTTTCGAGTACAATTTTAATAGTAGACAGTCAATATAGGCATATAGGCATATAGGCATATAGGCATATAGGCATATAGGCATATCGGCATATCGGCATATCGGCATATCGGCATATAGGCATATAGGCATATAGGCATATAGGCAATAACTTATTCAAGACAAACAACAACACAACAACACAACAACACAACAATACAACAATACAACAATACAAACTTTGTATACTGTTTAATAGGTGCGCGATCGAACGCCTATATTAAATCAATATTCAACATTTGGATTTGAATATTCTTGCAAGCAGACACTTAACATAAACATAGATGGACTCAAACATGCCTGTCGACTCATCACAGATTATTCTTCACAATTACCCGCAATCCCCAGTAGCCGAAAAAGTACGCGTAGCGTTTGGCATAAAAGGACTTACATGGCACGATGTGGAAATTCCGCGATTACCACCAAAACCTTTATTAACCGCTCTTACCGGTGGTTACAGACGCACACCCGTAATGCAAATAGGTGCAGATATTTATTGCGATAGCCAATGTATTATCCGAGAGCTAGAACGACGTCACCCCTCACCCACTTTTATGCCATCCACCGATGAGGGTTTAATGTGGTGCCTGAGCCGCTGGACCGATGGTGAACTCTTCAGCTTAAGCGTACAAATTGTACTCGGCTCAGCTGGCGACAAGCTACCTGAAGATTTTGCAAAAGATCGTGGACTCCTCTATCTTGGTGAGGACTGGGCTGAACGTCTAAAGCAAGCCAACACCCTACTACCGCATCTCGTGTCGCAGATGCGCGCACCACTGTCTTGGCTCGATAACAACCTTAGCGACGGACGCACGTTTTTACTCGGCTCTGAACCAGCTGCAATTGATGCACAGTTTTATCATGTTGTTTGGTTCCTACGTGGTCGTTGGGATGGCGGGGCATCATTTTTATCAGAGTTTCCTCACTTAGAACGCTGGGAAAAAAGCATTGCGAAAATCGGTCATGGTACATCGGTATCGCTTTCAGGCGAAGATGCACTAGCATTGGCACTCAATTCAGAGTCCATTGCTGAACGTAACGTAGCAGCCAATGACCCACAAGATATTAGTGCCGGCGATACAATATCTATAGGACCCGATGTTGAAAGCGGTGAACAACGTATTAAGGGAGTTGTGCGTAGCGCAGATGCAAACACGATATCAATAGAGCGTACGACCGATGAAGTTGGAACCGTATGCGTGCACTTTCCACGCACAGGGTATCGAATTGACGCTTAGTTGTGAGCACTTCAACCAAGATGGACGGAATGCATATTTATACCAATGGTGAAGAACGCCACATGAGCAGCGTAATGGGCCTATTATTTTAAGCCAATCGCGAGCACTTGAGAATATGGGGTAGTGGTGATTGATTTGTAGTAACCGTTGATGAAATTGCTAATGCATCGGCATGCTAGTATGGGTTGATGAAATATCATTCTCGCACAGAGGTTAATTATGAAACCGTTCAAACATTTAATCATCATACTAGTCTTGGCTGTCATCGCAGTTGGCACAGCCACAGCAGCTGAACCCATCAATACGCTGGAGAAAAAGGGTTTTTTTGGCTACAAACCATCAGGATTGGCTATTAGGGGTTTTGATACCGTTGCCTACTTTACTGAAGGTAAACCAATTAAAGGAAACGATCAGTACCAACATGAATGGATGGGCGCCAAGTGGAATTTCTCATCGGAGAAACATCTGTCATTGTTTGCAGCTAATCCAACTAAGTACGCTCCTCAATACGGCGGTTACTGTGCGTATGGCGTTGCCACAGATTCCTTAGTAAAAATTGAAGGTGACCAATGGACCATTCTGGACGATAAGCTCTATCTTAACTACGATGCTAATCTGCAGGAAATGTGGCTCAAAGATATGCAAAACTACATTGCATTGGCGGATGGCAAATTCAACATGCTCTTAGCAGAATGACTTAACTTCGATTAGAACGATTATTAGCCTGACAATCAGCCATTCTGCAGGAGACTATCAATGATGGAATTAAGAAGACAAGCGCCGCGGCTTAGCTTTGCTTTATTACTGGCTATTGGTAGTATCGGATCGGTGTTAGCAGATTCTAAAGGCGCAAACTACAATCTGGAGCTAGTCATAGATTGGAGCGCAGAGCTCAACCCGTTTGACTATCCTGGCCGTGGCGCGCATACATCTTCATTAATTGGGCTAACGCATGACAAAAGTTTCATCCTATTTGAAGATGGAGCAACAGCATCATCAGGCCTTGAACTCGTTGCGGAAAATGGTCGTTCCGGTATTTTAAAAGCACAATTTGAAGAGCTAAAACGTAAAGATCGAATTGGCGCTGTAGTGGAGTCTGATGGTATCAAAGCGGTGCCCGGCAAATTTTCTACAACGTTCAGCACCACACAGACACACCCTTTGCTATCTGTGATTACCATGCTTGCGCCAAGCCCTGATTGGTTTACCGGAGTATCTGCTGTGCAGTTGCATTCAAAGGATGGATGGGTTGATGTTGTTAAGCTGCCTTTGTGGGTGTGGGACGCTGGAACAGATAGTGGTGATACTTACCTCGCAGAGAATGCTGACACACAGCCTCGCGAATCGACTAGATTGCTGTCAACCCAACATTTTTTGAATGGCGACGGCTTACTCAAATTTGGAACAATCTCAGTAGAACGACAGCCGAACTAATAAAAATCGCTACCCAAGCACAAGCTTCGGCAATTCAGACAAGGACGTCAATCTGTAATCTGGTTCTAGATCAAAATTCTCCATTTGCATTCTGAGCATCTTAAATATAGTTAATGGCCCAACCACGCTCGAAGCTTTTATCTCTTCTGCTAATGCGCTAGGTGTGACGCGCTCAATCCATGCAACCTGGAAGCCAAAGTTTTTGGCAGCACAAGCGTCAAACGCATTAGATGAAACAAACAAAGTATCTTTTGGTACCACATTGAGATATTTTTCGACGAGTTTATAAGCACTTTCATTAGGCTTAAATTGTTGCACAGAATCAATACTGATAACGTTAGTTAATTTTTCGGCAACACCCGTATTTTTAACCAGTGCATCTAATATTTCCTGATTGCCATTAGATAAAATAGACAGCGGTCGACCTTGAAGTGCATCTAAAGTGGCAAGACAATCAGGATAAGGGTCAAGGTGCAAGTATTTGTCCATGATACGGGCGATTTTCGCATCGTCGTATTCAAGCCCGATTGCACGCAATGTGAATACCAAAGACTCCTCTGATATTTCCCAAAAACTTCGATACTTGCCCATCAACGTTCTTAGCCAAGTGTATTCGAGTTGTTTGAGCCTCCAAACTTGTGTAATTAAATTCCCGTTAGCAGGAAACTCCTGTTCGGTAATTTGCGATACAGACTGAACGTCATAAAGAGTACCGTACGCATCGAACGCTAGCGCTTTAATTGCCATAGTAAAAGTCTCATTGAGTCTAAAAAAGCTAACTGCTTGTAACAACTTGCTTTCAGCAATGGGCACTACCAATGCCCATCACACTCCCGTACAAAAATAAACGCTTACTTCAAGCGAGCATTTTGCGGGAACATTGCCTGCTTAGCGTTATCGTCCATCTCCGTTTGAAACGTATGAGACTCTGCTAATGCAGTTACTTTGGCAACCGCAGGCCGGGCATTGATTTCATCTAACAAACGTTTCAAATTAGGCATCCGCTCCCAAAGCTCCTTGTCACCTAGAACGAATGGTGCCATTCGAGCCCAACCCCAAACGGCCATATCCACTATCGAATAGTCGTCACCCAGCATGTAACGGTTATCTCGCAGACGGTCTTCTATAATCTGCCAGTGTCGTTGTGCTTCAAAATCATACCGATTCAAGGCATAGTCTTTCGGTTCTGGCGCGAACATACGAAAGTGCACGGCCTGACCGGAGAATGGACCAATCCCACTGGCAACAAACATCAGCCAAGACAGCATTTCACCACGAGCAGTGCTGCTCAAGTCAGTCGGCACAAATTTTCCCGTTTTATCACCCAACCATAAAAGTATGGCATTGCTGTCAAATATAACGGTGCCTTCGTCGTCCAATACTGGAACCTTGGCGTTTGGGTTAATGAGTTTAAATTGATCGGAATGTTGTTCACCCTTGCGAGAATCAATAGGCATGGGCTCGTAACTCAACCCCATTTCTTCAAGCGCTAACGCTACCTTCATGGGGTTCGGAGCGGTGTTGTAGTAAAACTTGATCATTAAATGCCCTCGATAAAAAACGAATGAATGATTGAAAATTAAACTTCAAGACAGTGAAAAGCGCGTCTATTAAACCTTCAGCGAGACAAGGTTTATAACAGTGCAGGCACCGGCCCAGCCTAACCAACGTAGTCATTCCTAAATTTAGCATGTAATCGCTATACAGGGTAAATTGGTACTTCGTTTTGATCGACTATGCAAACTGTCTTAAATGACCCGTCTTTATCCAAACCGTGGCACCCTCAGGTCCTGCTTTTGCGTTAAGTATTTCGCCAATAGGCATACGGAGCCAAGAATGTTCACGCAAGTTATCACCACCTTCTGCAAAGCCACCTTTTAGTACAAACAGCTCAGCGCCACCACTCGCATCAACCAATACTGAAGTGTTTGGTTCCCAAGTCTCAAACCTGACGTCTTCACGTGCGTCTTGAAACAGTGGCGATGCACTAACACCCTCACGACCTAGCTCTTGAACAGAACCAATCTTGTTTAAATTGGCATGTACAAACGTTCTATCTGCCAGATCAAATTGCCACAGCTTTACAAATATAATACAACCCGGTTTTGAACCTGGTGTATGTGAGGAACTCGGTGGATTACGAATATATGAACCTACCGGCCAATCGCCATAATCGTCCTCAAACACGCCTTCAAGAACAATGAACTCCTCACCACCACCGTGAACATGCGCCGAGAACTGACTACCGGGTGCATACCGAACAATCGTCGTGACACGTTCATTGGCCCCATCGACTCTATCAAGTCGCCGCCTTTGCACTCCGAGCATCGGAGAATCTTCCCATGCGATCTCATCACTGTGTAAAAGTACCCGTTTTGAAAAATCATCGTTTACATTCATAAATTGTCCTTACGCATATTTTATTCTTTCTAGTGATTAAATATGTTGAATAATTAATCGTGTAAACAGAAACGACTAACAAAAGAATTGCATATTTTGCTAGATTCGCTAGATCGCAAAATCTGAGTAGTGCTCATGAAAATGAAAGCGCATCGCCTCTAACCCTTCTTTAAATACCTTATCGCGACCAAATCCAATTCGAAAGTGATTACGTGGTGTTTCAGCAACTTCAGAGGAATAGATTGAAGACGGTAATAACAAAACCCCACTCTGCTCGATTAACGATCGGCAAAATGTTTCACCGTCTCCTGGACCGATGTATTTCGGAAAAGCAACGCATCCGCCTAGCGGTCGGGTCCAGTCAATGAGCCCGGGGAAATCTTCCAATAATTTCTCAAGTAATAAAACGTTTTCTAAAAGCCGTGAATGATTTCGAGCTAGTATGGTGTCTCGTGCTTTTAGTGCGATTAACGCTAATCGCTCGGATGGCGCAGAATTACAAATGGAAAGATAATGTTTATAGCGCTCTAATCTGCTCAGCAGTTCTGTATCTGGTGTTGCCATCCAACCTATGCGCAAGCCGGGAAGCCCATATGCTTTTGACATAACATTCAGGGAAATCCCTCTCTCATAGACATCAGCGATTTGCGGAATCCGGTCCGCAGGGTTTAACTCAACGCCACGATACACCTCATCGCTCAAAATGTAGATTCCTTTCTCCCTGCACAGTTCTACTAATTTACTGAGATCAGACTTGGGCATTAACATGCCAGTGGGGTTGTGAGGAAAATTCAAAGACAGTAATTTGGTGTTGGGTTTTATAGCTTTTCGAATATCATCCAGTTCAATTCGCCAACCGCCTTTTATCCCTGCATCCTGGCGCATAGGGACTCCGGTTACTGAACACACGGACAAAGGCACTGTTTCCGCACTTTGATAGTTAGGGGTTGGAACAATCACATGATCATCTGCGTTTAGCAGTACACGAGCGACCATATAAAGCCCCTCTCCCGCACCCGCCAAACATAGGATATCGCTAGCCTGCATACTGTCATAAGTACTCGCTATTTCTTCACGTAAATCAGGTGCACCCCATGTCTCGGTGTAACCAAGCCAAAGCGCTTCAAGATCAGCCCCTCCTTCACCCTCACTCAAGTTTGATAACTGCGCAACCGACATACTTTCAATATCAGAAGCCGTCATGTGATGTTTTGCAGAAAATTCCCACTTAGAAAAAAACACCTCAAGATCAAAGTCGCGCATTGGCTTGTTGTTTTTCATTGTCGCTCGCAGATTAATGTTGCTTTAGCCCGGTGGCTCTAGAGTGATTTAACCAATTGGCTTGGTCTTTATATATGTCGACGTGTAAAAGGCCAGTTGTGTCTTTATCTATTTCAATACTGAAACGACAGGTTCGCTCTTTACATACTTCAGGAAATACACCACGATAAAAGACAAGCATCCAGAAAACATGGCTAAATAAACCCCGCCGATGAAACCATACGCACTAGCGACTACACCGACACTAATAGACCCAACCATCCCACCTACAAATAAACTGGACACATAAATCGATGTTGCCCGCCCCATACGCCCATCAGCGAACGACTGCATGAACCCCACCATGGTGCCTGCAAATAATCCGTAGTACACACCTTCTAGCGCGGCAAAAATAGCCAACATTGATAGTGAATTTATAGTGGTCATTAGATACATCACAACCACCGCTAGGAAAGCCGAGAACATCAATACCAGTCGATCACCCCAACGCGCAGCAAGCAAAGCCCCAAAGTAAATAGCGGGAATTTCCACAAAGCATTTAATGGCGAATGACATACCCGGTGCGAACGCTGGTAATTGTAATTCTTCAATAACATATATTGGCATTGACGCTGTGAACAGGACATTTGTAGCGGCGAAACACACACAAGCTAAGGATGCTATCCGTAGTTTTAGTGAAACACCTCCAGAGCCGGCAGATTTAGCACTATCAGCCGTCGTGTTTTTAAAGGCGACTGGCAGCGTAATCGCCCACAATGCCATCCAAATTACGCCTAACAATAGTGACGCCATAAAGCTTGCTTTGATGCCCCACAAACTCAGTAAGCCAAATGTAATGCCTGGCCCTATAATCCAACCAGAAGAGGTACTCATTCGAAGAAATGCGTTGTATTTCGTTATATTTAATTGTTGCCTTTCCGCATAAAGTCGACCAAATGTATACATCACTGATAGAGATGAATTAGCCAAGGCAAATAGCGGCGCAACTAAAACCAGTAACCATCCAAAACTGACCCCGACATTTAATAGTAGCGATGCGCAGCAGAAACAGAATACAGATGCAAATACTAGCTGACGAATATCAGCGCCTCTATCAATTAAACTACCAAACCACCTATTCAGACCAACCGATACTGCGGTCACTAGCAGCATGTAGACGCTAATAGCCCACGGGTCCATACCCAACACACTGACAATGTAATACCCCATGATGGTGATCACAGATGCAGTTGAAATGTTACCAACCAACAGAAGAGATAGAATCAGATAGGCTCGACGCTCGAGTTTTTGGTCTTCTACTGGTGTTCGTTGAACGCTCATTTTGATCGTGAAAAGTAAGGAAGTTGCTACTATTACTTTACATCGCTCAGAGAAATATAATGCGATTAACTTGAATACATCGGCCGATGCAATCAACCACCATCGGTAGGAGAACTCGAAGCACGAAGCTTATATGGCTTAATATCTACCATATTTTGAGTCGCTTTCAAAGAAAAGGTATGATGTGGCAGCCTATTTGGGTATGAATTGAACAGGAGTGATCAACTAATGAGTACAAGCGCAGATGGTGCCTACCACAAACTTAGCATACCAGCCCAAACACACCCCAGCGGTTGCCCAATTGACCATGAGTTCACAACATTTACTCCTGACTATCTAGAAAATCCATACCCACAATTGGCAAAGATCAGGGAAGAACATCCGATTTTTTACTCTAAAAAATTGGGCTACCTCGTGGTCACCAGAATGGAAGATCTGCGTGAAGTGTTCCGCGACCACGATGTGTACTCCTCCGAAAATGTACAAGACCCGGTGTTCCCAATTTGCGATCGAGCTGCGGCCATCCTCGCGCACGAAGATTTCAACCCGGTCGCTGTGATGTCAAACCGTCAACAACCTGACCACACGAGAATTAGAAAACACACGCAAGACGGGTTTTCTGGCCGACGGATGAAAATACTAGAGCCTTACATTCAAAGACGCAGTCAAGAATTGATTGACGCCATGATTACCAAAGGTGGTCCAGTAGATTTTGTTAGCGCATTTGGTCACCCCTTACCAGGTCAGATCATATTCCGTTTTATTGGCTTTGATGAAGCCGACGATGAACAACTAATGTCATGGACTGGTAACCGACTCGCTTTTACATGGGGCAACCCTGATGAAGATGAGCAAATCGATATCGCTGAGAAAATGATGAAGTACTGGCGGTACTGTCGAACGTTTGTGGCATCTCGATTTAAAGATCGTAAAGACGACCTAACCTCGGAATTGCTAAACGCACATGAGGCGAACTCTGAAGAATTATCTTATAGAGAAGTTGAATCTATTATTTACGGCCATTCGTTCGCAGGCCACGAAATTGTTAGCAACTTTATGAGCAATTCATTGTTGTGCTTACTGCAACAGAGAGACAATTGGGATGCCATTTGCAAAGATCCAAAGCTCATACCCAACGCATTAGAAGAAGTACTTCGCTTTGAATCCCCTCAGACAAGCTGGCGCCGAAAAACGAATGTTGACACGCATATAGCCGGTGTTGATATTCCAGCGGGGACGCAGGTATTTTTAAGCCTAGGAGCTGCTAACCATGAACCATCATTGTTTGACTCACCAGCTGAATTCGACATTCGGCGTAAGAATGCGCGTAAACATATTTCATTTGGACACGGAATCCATTTTTGCCTAGGTGCTCGACTTGCACGATTAGAAGCAACCGTTGCCATAGAAGCATTGGCGCAAAGAATACCGAGCCTGCGACTTGTCGATGGACAAGCATTGGATTACTCTGCCAACATTACCTTTCGCGGCCCGAAAGCACTCTATATCGACTGGGATAAATAAGAAGCAATCTGTGTCGATTGAACCAGCTCGCTCCACAAACGATGGAGCGTTAATGGGTTAACGATGCCAGCACTTTGAATTTGGGTTCTACTCACTGTAGTCAACAATAGTTGCTACACAAAAACATTAAGATACATAAACCAACTTAATAAGGAGTCCAACACGTGCCAGTCATTAACCGTATAGCTGAATTCGCTGACGATATCATCGCTTACAGGCGCGATTTCCATGAACACCCAGAACTTGGAATGGAAGAGGTTCGCACGTCTGGCATCGTTGCCGATCTACTAAACCAGTGGGGTATAGAGTTACACAGCGGCATTGGTAAAACTGGCGTAGTTGGTGTACTCGAAGGTCATGCTCCCGGCCGTACTATCGGTCTACGAGCCGATATGGATGCCCTTCCAATTGACGAAAAAACCAACCTACCGTTTGCATCTAAAACACCTGGCGTAATGCACGCATGCGGTCACGATGCACACACGGCCATGCTGCTCGGTGCAGCCCGGTACTTAGCTGAAACACGTGCATTCAAAGGCACAGCCGTATTTATATTTCAGCCGGCAGAGGAAGGCTTAGGTGGTGCACGTGCAATGCTGGCCGACGCGCTATTCGAACGATTTCCCTGTGATGAAATTTATGGGATGCACAATTTGCCTGATGGCAAACCAAATACCGTTGGCGTAAAGCCCGGTGAAGCTATGGCTGGTGCTGATTTTTTTGACATAACAATAAAAGCCATTGGCGCCCACGCAGCTATGCCAAATGAGTCAATCGACCCCATAGTCATAGGCGCATCGTTGGTGCAACAACTACAAACCATTGTCAGCCGAAATACACCACCAACATCACCAATCGTATTATCAGTTACTCAAATTCATGCTGGTGGTGCGTACAACGTTATTCCAAACGAGTGCGAAATATCCGGCACCATGCGCTACTTCGACACCGAACTGGCTAACACCATTCGCCAACGCATGAAAGACTTGTGTGATGGTGTCGCAAAAGGATACGGTGTTAAAGTCGATTTAAAACTACACGAAATTTTTGATGTATTGGTGAACGATGAAACGTTGTCGCATGTGATGCTAGAAATAGCGTCTGATGTGGTCGGTAAAGACATGGTAAGTGTGACACCCGAAGTGGTCACTGGCTCTGAAGATTTTGCTGATATGCTTCGCGTTGTTCCTGGCGCTTATTGCACTGTTGGCCATGAAGGCACGATACCGCTCCACAATGATGGGTTCATTCTTGACGAAGGCATGCTAACTGTTGGTGCATCTATATATGCAAAGCTGATAGAGCAACGTACCGCAGTGTAGAGTAGCTGCAAATCCCAAATACAATAACCACTAATCGTTCGTTATCAAGCGCTGCGACAGTGTTACGGCCTGTTAGCTCATGCCTTAAGCATACAGGTCAATTTTGACAAGAACTTCACCACATTGAACGCAGTGCAGCTAGCTCAATTTTGGCAATCCTCAATTATCAATAATGATCAAGCCGATCCCGAGTTTATGATTAAACACGCCCCGCCTTCGGAAACGTTTTAGACGCATCATACGTTTTAAAACTTTCCAGAGACTGTGCATTACACTGTGTTTGCCACGCCGAGCCAGGCACGACAGCTGACACACAAGGGTAACTTTTACGATACCCCAATGTACGCTCGTTCTCTTCAATAGCAATGGCAGCAAGGCCTGCGACAACGCCCTTCTGTCGCTCAACCAATCTTATTGCACCATCCCATTGTACCGCCCGTCTCCACCCATTGATCAGCCAGTAGAACTCGAGTACCAGGATCAAAAGCCGGTGTTCGCATTTCCATATTTTGAACTCGTCCTGAATAGTTTCCGAATTCCACGCTGTCGGTATCAACGCACAATTTGCCAGCCTTACGTATAGGCAAAAAACCGACGTGACGGCGAGCGGCTGCGGCAGTGATTTGTGAAGCTTAATCCGCGAGTCCATCGACAAATTAATGCATAATCTTCCGTTGAAACGTATATATCGGTAAAAATACCACCCCTTTCAAAGAGGCTTTTGAACGTTTTCTGATAAATTCGGTGCAATCGAACTTTTTAGCTCCAGCGCATCGCCTGAGCGGGTGTCCTTGGCTCACTAATTCTTATGATTTTTAACAAACGATTTCCAATTCGATTCATTAGACTCTCCGTGCTAATGCTTGCCATCACATGGGCGGTTTCTGGTTGCTCAGACTCAGGTAGCTCTGTATCCGATGAATCTGTTTCTGGCGATAGTTCGCTAACCTTAACCGCGCCTTCAACTTCAACCGCCAACACTGACAGTGACGTATCTAACGATCCGATTGTTCCAACTGATCCGATAGATGCGGCTGAAACCGAATTACCCACTGACCTGGTAGGCGAAGAAAATACAGAAGAGCTGGTAGACGAACCTGTCATCAATAGTCCCGTTGTGACGGACCCTTTTATACAAAATAGCATTGTGGTTGATTTTAGATTTACCGTACCCGCCTATCAATCCAATGAGTTACGCATTGATTTGGTTTGGGGCGACATCAATCTAAACGCCATGTGGGTGGGAGATGAATATTGGTCAGCCTCGGGTGAATTCCCAACTGAAACAGAAGAACTGCTAACGGTGACTTTTTATGACCTCAATGGTGCCATGGAGCTGGCAAGGTTTAGTGAAACATTTAGAACCGGTTCAAATGCAACAGAATCATTCCAAATACCAGATACTCAATTCGATGCTGATCAGTTTGATACCGATGCAGATGGCGTTAGTAATTTAGCCGAGTTAATTGCAGGTACGTCTCCAATTGTCGATGAAGACTCATTGCTGGACATATTTGACTTTTACTCGGTCAATTCCTCGTCTCGTATGTCGGTGTCAGAGAGTTTCGAATCTCGTTTGTCGCAAGAAAGGCCAATTCTGATCGAGTTTACGGAAAGCCCTCACTCATCTTCGTTTTCTAGTACTAATATCAATATTGATTCAGAGGGCAATGGAACGTTAACTCATAATTACGGCTTGGGCTCAGAGACTCTTAAGCTCTCGGGCACTAGAGTCAAATCGGGCAACACTATCTTTTGGGAAGCTACCCGAGCAGCCTATGATGGTGACTATCGCCACAATGTAGCTGTGACTAACACGGTGACGGTTGTTGATGAAAAAACACGTACTCTTGTTAGTGATATTGAAGGTACAAATTCGGGCACGTTCCATTTCACGTGGGACACCAGCACTAATGTAACGGGAAAGCTAATGGATGGAACCTCGCTTTGCGAGGCTGTATCTGGATCGGTATCCGAAACCTACAGGCACAACAGGTCTGGATCTCATGTAACTGTCACCACGGTCACTAAAGAACTTGATGACGCCTATTGGCGAGTTATGTCACATACTACCGAACCTACATTCGTGTCTGGTGTTCGTGCGGAAGACTCACAGACTTTTCGTGAGTACTTTGTTCGCGACCTCAGAATATGGTCGAACAATGCTAATCCTGATGCATCGTTTTTTGAATGCGATTTCGTGGATATATAAAGAATACCCACATAGCCTGAGCCAGTCGTACAATCTGATCATAGAAAACCATAGAACTTAAAGCCAGATAGTCAAGTTGACTGAATGACTAATCGAAGAATACAGCGACGACTAGCTAATGTTCGCCTTCTCATCAAAAAATTCAGCCAACCTTCCCGCCTGAATTAATTCGATATCGTTTTTCTTGGCATAGTCTATTGCAGCGTCCGATATCTTTCCAAGTGCTACATACAAGTATCCAGTTGCTTCAACTTTCTCACCTGCCGCAATCATTTGTTTCAATGGCTCAACACCCGTGTTGCCTACTTTAAATCGCTTGCTGGACAATAGAAATTTACGATTACCACGCGTTAATTCAAGATCTGCAGCTGAACCTTTAAACGCTTCACTATCATAACGAGCTTTTATGTAGGGGGCGGCAACGATGTCGGCGATTTGAGTAGCTGTCATTGTGCGCGCTTTGGTGTCGACTTCCTGGACACGCTTTCTACTGGGTAATTTTGCTTGCTTTAGACCAATATAACCGGCAATACCGAAAAAGGGTAATGAACCAAGAATACCAAGAGGCAAATAGATTCCACCTACAAAAAGTAGGCTGATTATAATAACGGCTAACCCTATTAATGCGCCGTACCACCATTCGGAACGCAATAAAATGGCAAACAGAGAGTTTTCAGACATCCTAAATGCCATAGTTTTATAATCTTTTGTTATGAATAGAAGTTATATACGAGTAGATGAAGCTTGCATTGAGAGGCTTTCTCATACGGCATAGCATCACATTGTAGCAATAAGCTCATCGTAAGAGACCATGACATGGTCCTTGTATGCCGGTCTATTGCTCAGGTCATTATAATACCGAAGCACGTTCTTCAAGCTCTTTGTTCTTTCTATTTTAATATTAAAGTAGCGATACAGAACATGACCAAATTGAACATCGGCTAGAGTGAAGCTATTCCCTGCTAAAAACTCCCTTTTTCCCAATTGCTTATCAGCAATGGCAAGCTGTGCTTCAAGCGCTTTTACGTTCGCAGCCAATGCTGCCGTATCTCGCCGTGCTGCTGGGGTGCGCACTGCTAACCAGAATACCGGGCTGGTAAAGTTGCTGGCGATCGATTGTTTCGACCACTCTGCCCACATATCTACCTGTGAGCGCTGAACCGGGTCTGAAGGCCAAAATGGATCGTTAGAATACACGTTCGCCAAGTATCTAAGTATGGCGCACGACTCCCACAGCGGCGGACTGTCACCATCCCGAATAGTCGGCACCGTTCCATTTGGGTTCATAGCCAAATACTCGGCAGTATCGGTTACCCCATAGGTAAACCCAGCATCAATGCGATTAAACTCTAATTCTAGTTCGGCGATACACCACATCACCACCTGAACATTGGAAGAAGATTTTCTACCCCAAACTGTCAACATCTCTCCCACTCTTTTGGACCATCATCTAAATGCAAATAGACGCATCCTTTAAAGCGCTCCATTTCCTGTTGGAAAGCCAACCGATCTTTCGAGCGTCCACAATAATGCAGCTCCCATGATGCGCCAGTGTTCTCAAGCGCATACGCCGGCAATAACCCCCCATCAACAGCCTCAAGCTCAAGACTGATCACATCAGTCGCAGCATCGATTCGTTTGGCGACGACAACATCCAACCAGGGGTTGTCTTGCTCTACTTGCGCAGTTGTGTCTTCAAGAATATCCACTGCTTAGTGCACCTTGATTGGCATATGAGCATAAGCACGAATAGTATTGTTCATCGCTACCCCCCGGCTCGCATTGGTATTAAATAACTGCATAACTTTATTATAGAGACCGATGACGAGACAATCTCCAATCTCATCAATTGCATTGGCAAGGCCGCTTGTTCAAGCTACAGTGACATCCATAGACAATATACCTGATCGACAAGAAAACGATGCCTGCAAAGAATGTACTGTTCATCATGTGCGACCAGCTTCGCTGGGATTACCTGAGTTGCTATGGCCATAAGCGACTAGAAACACCGAATATAGATGCTCTAGCCTCTCGCGGCGTGCGGTACGACCGCGCTTACGTGCAGTCTCCAGTCTGTGGTGCATCAAGAATGTCGACCTATACAGGCCGCTATGTGCACGCTCATGGCGCTAGCTGGAATTTTGTGCCTTTAAAGGCTGGGGAAATGACCATTGGCGACCACCTGCGCCCGCTGGGTGTACGTTCAGCCTTGGTCGGCAAAACTCACATGAAGGCTGACACGCTCGGCATGGCACGCCTGGGTATCGACCCTAAAAGTCGCATTGGGGTAAGAATATCGGAATGCGGGTTTGACCCTTATGAACGAGACGACGGAATACATCCCTATTCCGGCCATGAACCCAACCCTCCGTATAACGACTTTGCACGCGAAAATGGATTGGATGCACAGAACCCGTGGGAAGAATACGCCAATGCTGCAGCAGGCGACAATGAAGAGCTTCTATCTGGATGGTTTCTAAAATACGCCGACCGACCGGCACGGGTAACCGACCCGCTCTCTGAGACGCCTTACATCACTGGCCGCGCAATGGATTTCATCGACGAGTCTATCAAATCCAATCTTGATCAGCCTTGGGTCGCCCATGTCAGCTATATCAAACCCCACTGGCCCTATATCGTGCCTGAGCCATACGCCAGCATGTATGGGCCCGATGACGTCCCTCCTGCAAATCGTCATGCATCTGAACGTGAGTATCCACATCCGGTTTTCCGAGAATTTATGAATCGCCGTGTTAGCCGGAATTTCAGTCGCGATGAAGTACGTGAAAAAGTCATACCTGCCTACATGGGTTTAATAAAACAGATTGACGATCAAATGGGTCGCCTGTTCAAACACCTTGACGATCGAGACATCGCTGATCAAACAATGATTGTCTTCACGTCTGATCATGGCGACTATCTTGGCGATCACTGGCTTGGTGAGAAGGAATTGTTTCATGACGAATCTGTGCGTGTACCGTTGATTATCTTTGACCCGACAACTGAAGCCGACGCCACTCGTGGCACCGTTAACAACGACCTAATTGAAGCGATTGATCTGGCGCCTACTTTTCTGGACATGTATGGAGGGGCTGCAGTGCCACACATCATGGATGGCCATTCGTTAATGGACACATTGACAGGTACTCGAGAGGAAGACCCTCGTCGCTACGTTATCTCTGAATACGACTACTCGTTTATCGAGCCACGAATTGCATTAGATATGTCCGCCCGAGATTGCTGGCTGCGTATGATATTTGATGGGCGCTATAAATATATCCACGCCGAAAAGTTCAGGCCAATGCTCTACGATTTGGAAAAAGACCCTAATGAACTTAACGACATTGGTGGTGACCCTGCCTATAGCGATGAATGCGCACGCCTAAACGAAGCACTGTTTGAATGGGCTCGCAAACCAAGACAACGAACCACTGTTTCAGATGGTCTTATTGAATCGGTTAATGTGCAAGATAAAATTGTTGAAACAGGCATATTGATCGGTTTTTGGGATGAAGCAGAATTGGAGCATGCTCTTCGGCACGAGTTGGGACCGAGGATGAGTAATACCAATCCGTTAGTTGCACCGACGCTCAATAAACTATTGCGCCGTACCTCAAAAGAAGATAAGACATGAGCCTAACGCCAGGAGTTTTACGTCATGGTGAGGGTATCGACGAAGTCCATTGGAATATTCTCGGACAAGTCTATACACCTAAATCTGTAACAGAAGATTGCTTTAGCTGGCATGCGCTATTGCCTTCCGAATCTTTCGTGCCGTTGCATATTCACCCCACCCAAGATGAATACATACACATACAATCTGGCGCGCTGGATTTAGTTTTAGATGGCGAACATAGACAGGCAGAAGAAGGTGATCTTGTGTGTATGCCACGCGCTATCCCACACGCCATATTTAACAATACCGGTCATGATGTCACTTGCTTATTTTGGGTTACTCCAACAGGAAAACTAGTCGACCTATTCCGCAAGCTGCACAACATGGGACGTCCTAGTGAAGTCGTTGCAGTATCACCCGCGTTTGGTATTAACTTTTTGCCGCCAGTTCGAGCGGCAGATGTTATGGGATTAGATTGAATATTGATGATTATAGGAAAATCCCCAAAATATGGGGATAATAGAGTCGTTGCGAATGGCAGTTGTTAGATTAGATCTCAACAGTTACAGGCAATGTCGCCAGACTCCGAACCGTATTGTTTAATTTATACGTTGGTTCACCCGCCAATGAAAAGCTCTTAACGCGTTCAACCATTGATCGAACCAAACTTTGTGCCTCTAGCTTGGCGACGTGCATGCCCACACAACGTAGTCGTGCTTGATACACGCTTGGGTCTGCTAGTGTCTCTTCACTAAAAGGGTCGTCATCTAATACAGGTATGTCGTCGGGAGCCGGATGCATTTAGTCATTCCTTAGAGTGTATTGCTAATGCCAAAAACCATTAGCATATTGCAAAATCTGGCAACTGTACTGATCATCAAACCATACGCTACTAGCGCTTGAATAGCAGTCAAAAGCATCAAATGGTGATTAACGGCCCTGCACCGTACGATCAAAGAAGTGGATAAGAGCCGTCTTTATCGTGAGTTTCCGTACCGACCAAAGCTGGTGTAAAAATACACACCAATCGCATATCCGTTAGCGCTTTAATACTGTGTCTGTCGTGCTTATCCAATGTGTACATGGACCCTGGTTTAAGCGCATGTACAGCACCCGTTTTTTCGTCCTTGACTTCACCTGCCCCATCAATAACAAGATTTGCTTCAACGTGATTTTTATATTCCATTGTGAATTCAGAACCTGCACAGATGGTTGTTTGCGTCAACGTAAATCCGACATCATCGGCTTTCATTAAGTAGCGTGCGCTAGTCCAAACACCTGCTTTTTCTTGGTAGCCACCTGATGCTTTTAGTTCGTCCAAATCTCTAACTATCATGCATGGACTCCTCAGTCGCTTTGATAATATTAAATTTTTCACACATTTTTCATGTGGGCTCAGCATGTAACCTTCTTAGCGCACTACTATCTCATTCGCGATGACCTGCAATAAGAATGTTTCTCGCTCAATGGACAGCCCTTTTTTATCACTGTTAGCAATGACTTCTTCATTGTGAGTGATAGCTGTATGAATATTCACCCACAGAGGCTTCATACCATTGTTCACTTCATGTGATTCATAGCTTGTCTCACCCAATTTCTCATCGATATCACAAACGTAACAATGGGAGATCATATGAATAATGTCACCATCGCACTTATACCATGGACGGTATTCATCATAACGACCAAAAGCTTCCACATTATGTACGCCAGTCGCACCCGTCTCCTCTTTTAGCTCCCGTACGAGGCCCGCAACTTCATCCTCACCTTCATCGATGCCACCGCCAGGCAAACTGTAGTCGTGATAGCGCTCTGTATAGAGCAGCAAAATATCCTCGCCCTTGAGCACAATTGCGCGCGCGGCGTGACGCACGATTAGCATCAACTCACTAGTGTCTGAAATATCTGCAGGAGACACATCAGGATGAAACGTTGTGTTTAAGAGTCGCATTAATAATTTTATTATGCTAAGGCTATGTCACAAACATCAAACAATGATTGGACGCCTGATTTTATTGTGCCGTCACTACTCAGTTGTAGGTCGTCGCTCTGCCAAGATATCGATTTCAAAAGCAAACACCAACTCACCATACTGATTGTAGGCTTCATTACGACTACGAATAATGTCCCACTTGTTACGGATGACCTTGTCAGGCTTTTCAATGATCTCGTAGGTATACGTAAGATTATGTCCTGGACGCACCGGCTTTATCCATTTCATATTTCGGAATCTAATTCCTGCACCGTTTCGTCGACCGTCTTTAACGCCTGTTGCATAGCGCTCCATGTAAGTGACCATTAATCGCATCCAAACCGCACAAATATGCCAACCAGAAGCGACCAACCCTTTATGCAAACTATTACGCGCGAACTCAGCATCGGTATGCATTCCATGTGGCGCGTAGGCGTTAGCAAATTCAATGATATCGGCGGCGTCGATACCAATAGCCCCTGTCTTTAAGGTTTTTCCAACTTCAAGATCTTCCCAAAAATTGCGTTGCTGCACTGTTTTAACTTCTCTCATTGTCAGACGGTTAAGTGCATATCTTAGCAGCCACCAGAGCGGGTGTTCTAGTTAGTGCTCTAGTTGGCGCATGATACCTGCGTACGCATTTCAACCCTGTCCTCTAGTCAGAACTTACTTAACAAGGTGCAAAGAGCTTTCCACGGTATTTGAATACAAGCACATAACTTAGTACATCGTATTATTGTATTCATCTTCGAGGTCCTTCTCAGCCGTTTGCAGTGCATCTGCTTTTATTGGCTTACCAGCATCAGCATACCAATCATAGATTTCATTTCTGAACGGTCTTGGAGCGATTCCGCTTTCCATAGCTTTGCACGGCGTAAGGCCTTTGCGCAGTGTAAAAACGCTTCGTTTATATCAATCACGATGGCAAGCGTTGGCGTACGATCGTTAACGGCCATGCGATCTAGCAATTCTGGGTCACGATTCAAACTAGCCGTACCATTAATACGCAAGGTATCCTCAAATCCAGGCACCATAAATAGCAGTCCGACAGATGGACTCGATAGTATATTGCTTAAGCTATCGAGGCGATTATTCCCAGGGCGATCTGGAATTGCCAAAGTTTGATCGTCTAACACCTGCACAAATCCCGGTGCATCCCCACGCGATAAATTAGGCATCCTGGCCAAACCAAAGAACATTTTGTTCATCACGTTCGATCAGCTGCGTTGGGACTATCTCAGTTGTTAGATGCGCATACGCGGAACATCAAGCGGGTCTAGTCGAAGTTCAATCAGATACGGCCCCTTTCGATTTTTAAGCGCCTCAAGCGCTTTTTCAAGTTCCTCTTTCGAGCGCACCTCGAACCCGTCACCACCAAGCGACTTTGCAACATCGACAAAGGAAGGCCAATGGAATTCTGTCAGACTCGGATCCATCTCCCGGTCAACAAACTGAATGTGTTCTGCACCATAAGCAGAGTCGTTTGCGATGATAACAATGAGATCAAGCCCAAGGCGTACGGCCGTATTAAACTCATTGATCCCGCCCATCATGAAACCTCCATCACCACTGAATAGAACAACAGGCCGATCAGGCGCCGCAATCCCTGCACCCACAGCTTCTTGCAACCCCAAACCAATGGATCCAAAATTTACCGTGCAGACAAAACTTTGTGGATTTGGAACTGAGAGTCGGCACCAGACTTCCGTCATGAAACGCCCACCATCGGTGACTAACAGTCGGTCTTTGGGCAAAGCCTCCTCTAAGCGTTCAAGAGCGTGAACATAGTTTACATAGCCATCGGATTCTTTCGCAGACCCAGCCGGATGCGTGGTTAATGTATCAGCGTCCAATTCGCGAGTAAAACCACTGGCCGGTATTTCGGCCTCATCCATCCAATACACGATAGTCTCAGCGGTCAGCCCGGCGTCTGCAACAAGCGCTACGTCAGGATGCATGCCACCACCGATAGCAGCAGGGTCAACATCAATTTGCACAATCCGTGTGCTTTTCATGAGCTTGCCACGGTCGGTTGTGAAGTCGTGCAAAGACGTACCAAAGCAGATGATGCAATCGGATAGTGCAATCAGCTCATAGGCTACCGGTGTAGACAACGTGCCAAAGATATCAATGTTATAGGCGTGGTCGTTGAAAAGACCTTTGGCTTTTAGCGTGGTCGCAAGTGGCGCTTCTAATCGATCAGCCAAGCGCACCAACTGATCGCGTGCACCGATGGCTCCGGCACCAGCAAGGATTAATGGACGTTTTGCCGACGCAATCATTCCAACTGCGTCGTCGAGAATATCCCCTTCAGCAACGCCACCAGGTGCGGTAAACACATCAAGCACATGCTTCTCATACTCGGCCTCCTCCCACATAAAATCGGCGGGCATGTTCAGCACAATAGGACGACGTTCGACCTGAGCGCGGTAGAAGGCTCGCGCAACGTCTTTGCAAGCCGTTGCAGGGGTGCGAAGTTGCTCGAAACCGGCTCCAGTGGCATTCACCAGGCTGCGCTGGTCAATGCTTTGCAAGTGTCGTGGGTTATCTATCGGTGTGTCGCCAGCGAGAATAACTAATGGGACAAGCCCTCGGGCAGCCTCTGTCAGTGCGGTGGTGCAATTGGTCAAACCTGGACCATGGGTGACCGTCGCAACGCCAACAGTGCCTGATACATGCGCGTAGGCTAATGCCATCAAGATCGTACTTCCTTCATGGGCAGCTGGGATAAAACGTCCCTCAAAATCACGAACGAAGCTGTCTACCATAAAGAGGTTGGCATCCCCCATAAGCCCAAACATCGTCGTTACTCCCTGGTCTTTGACGGCGCGTGAAATGGATTGATAGACGTGGTTTTTCTGGCTCATGGAGTTGACCTCTTGTACCGTTTCAGCTTGACCTGATAAATGCGCATTCGCTCGCTCTGCAGTTTCTACAGATACCCGAAGTATGATGATTTATAATTTCGGACGTAATCTTCCCGAATTGGTCTGTTTTGACCATATTTCGACTAATAAAACCTCAGAATCCGACTTTATAGGTAACATTATGCTCGATAAATACGAAAAACTTATCCTCAAAGCTTTACAACGCAATGGACGCGCCAGCACGCAAGAATTGTCGGATGTTGTTGGCTTGTCCCAGTCTCCTTGCTGGAGACGGGTCAAACGGTTGGAGGAAGATGGCTACATCGCACGTTACTCGGCAATCCTCAATGGTAAAAAATTGGGCTTACACGCACTTGCTCATGTTCAAGTGTCCCTGCTCGATCACACCGAATCCTCAATTGACATATTCCAAGCCTTTGTCGAGAAAAACGAGCAAGTGCTGGAGTGCGCATCGATCACTGGAGACTTCGATTATATTCTGAAGGTCGCAACCACTGACCCAGAAGCCTTAGAGCAATTCATCACACACAAACTCCTTCGATTGGGGGTTGTAAGAACGACGACAACCATATTTATATTAAGGCAAATCAAAGTATCTGGAGCACTGCCCGTCGACATGACAATGGCATCAACCTAGCCCAAGTAGGATGAATTGGAAAATGGTCGCGGTTTTGTTTTATTAAAAGGCTTACCGGTTGAGCGATACAGTGGAGGGGAAATAAGAATCATCTACTACGGGCTTGGATTACACCTTGGCAGCCCAGTACGACAAAATTATAATGGCGACTTACTGGGTGTTGTTATGAACGTCGGCGATCTAAACGACGCACAAACACGAGTGTATGAAACTAACGCCTACCTCCCCTACCATACAGACCCTTCGGATGTCGTTGGTCTACTCTGTTTGCAACCTGCAAAAAACGGCGGGCTAAGCAGCTTGGTTAGTACTGCATCCGTTTATAACGAAATCGTAGAGAATCACCCTGAATTTATTGCTTTGTACTACCGGCAGTTTTTTTCAGCACACTTGGGTACCAAAGAACCCACCTATACGCCAATATTCAGCTACAACGAGGGCAAACTGAGTTGCCGGTTCTTGCGTCAGTATTTAGAACTAGGCCATGAGATGATGAATCAACCGATGTCAGCGGTGGAAATTGAAGCAATCGATATATTCGATTCAATTACACACGACCCGAAAATGCGCATCAATATGATGATGGAGCCCGGTGACATACAGTTGGCGAATAACTATGCCATATTGCATTCGCGAACAGAATTCGAAGACTATGCAGAAGAAGCACTTCGACGAAAGAAATTGCGTCTTTGGTTGAAAATGCCAAACGCGAGAACCCTTGCTCCAGACTTTCCCGGTCGAAACGGATTTCCTGAAACTAAATCACACATTACGTAAAACTACACATACGACTTACATCACTTTGATAGCGTGTACGTTATTAAAAAAATTGCTTTCGCATACAGGCAGTCGATCTACAAATCATAAACAGGTATACGAATTTACCGCTCAAAAGCGAGCGGTTTACACTTACTTTTGACTTTCCGCAGCATTGATAGTAAACCTATGTGTATGCATTTAATATGATTAATTTTATAGAGTTAGTGCCATCAAAAGCTGTTGATAGTAGTATGAGCGTGAAAGAAGTTTTAACTTGTTGAGCATGAATATTCTGGTGCCACACAATCGTGCTCACCGTTATTAGTCACAACAACAACAACAACAACTGATAAGGAGCACACCTATTGGAAACCGACGGAATCAAGGCTGGGATAGTGAAGTCTCAGGATAGCCTAGAACAAATTCGCTGGAATATTCTAGGGCAAACGTACGTACCAAAACACCTAACCGATGATTGCTTTTCGTGGCATGCCACCTTGCCACCCGGCACATTTGTGCCGCCGCATATTCATCCAGAACAGGACGAATATCTATATATTCTTGAAGGTAAGTTCGACTTCTGGCTAGACGGTGTAGAGACAACAGCTGAACCAGGCGACCTGGTAACGCTACCACGTGGCATCCCACATGGCATTTTCAACAAAACCGATCAAACCATCAAAACACTGTTTTGGGTAACCCCTTCATTGCGACTCTATGATCTATTTTGGGCGCTTAACAACATGGGACCCGAAGCTGACCCTGCGGAAGTGGTATCGGTATCAGCCGCGCATGCGATTGATTTTCTGCCGCCGCCAAGTGCAGGAGATGATGGTTGACTGTACTTATTGCCGGAGCTGGTATTGGTGGGTTAACCACCGCATTAATGTTGCACCAACGTGGTATCAAAGCTCAGGTAGTAGAACAGGCAACTCACATAAGAGAGGTCGGTGTAGGCATCAACACCCTGCCCCACTCTATTGCTGAGTTAGCACAACTCGGCCTATTAGAACGCTTAGATGAAGTCGGAATACGCACTCGAGAGCTGCGCTACCTTACTCGCACTGGCCAAGAAGTTTGGCGAGACTTACGTGGCACGCATGCAGGTCATGACTATCCTCAGTTTTCTATCCATCGCGGACGACTACAAAAATTACTCTATGACGCGGTCGTTGAGAGGATGGGTCTTGACTCTGTAAAAACCGGATTACGCCTTGCAGGCTTTGTACAAGATGAAGGCGGTGTGAGTGTGCACTTTACAGACGCACATGACGGCTGCTCCTCACAGACCATACGCGGTGAAGTTTTAATTTGCGCCGACGGTATTCACAGTATTGGACGCCGTCAATTCTATCCCAACGAAGGTACGCCCAACTGGCAAGGTGTTGTGATGTGGCGCGGTGCGGTGGAATGGCCGGTTTGGGAAGACGGTGAAACAATGGTGATTGCAGGTGGGCTTAGCGGCAAACTGGTGATGTACCCCATCTCACCGATCAAAGACGGCAAGCAGATGATGAACTGGGTAGTTAACGTCCGCGTGGCTGACGCCAGTGTGTCACCTCCACCACCAGAGAGCTGGTCTAAAACCGTATCACTATCGAAAGTGCTTCCCCATGCGAAACGTTTTAATGTACCCGGCATTGACGTTGAAGCCATGGTGCGGGCCAGTGGTGCGATTTTCGAATACCCTATGGCAGATCGTGATCCGCTACCACGTTGGACACATGGCCGCGTAACATTGCTTGGTGATGCAGCACATCCAATGTACCCAGTAGGCTCGAACGGATCAGCTCAAGCTATTCTCGATGCGCGTAGCCTTGCCGATAATCTTGCCTCTGCAGGGCATCCACGAGAAGCACTTTATCGTTACGAGAAAGAGCGTTTGGAACCCACTAGCGCCGTAGTTCATAACAATCGTATTGGTGGCCCAGAACGAGTTATCGATGAGGTAGAAAAACTCTGCCCGTCCGGGTTTGACGATATCGATAAAGTTTTAAGCTTTGAAGAGCGTAAAGCTATTGTTGGCGGGTATGCAAAAATGGCTGGTTTTGCTGCCAAGAAATAATTGTTTAGTTAACTGATTGGTGTCAGGTTGCAAAACCACTCCAATGTAAACTCAATGAATAGACTAGAATTTTCACTACATCATGGAGTTGACAGGGTTTATCCGAATAATACTTCGTCTATAGTTCTGAATCCAATTCCAGTCGCGGATACTCTATATGAGCGAAATTACTCATCCATATATCAGCTAATTTACCGGTGCCAGCAACATGCTCAATCGCAACATCAAAAGCTTTTTTAATCTCAATTGATTCTGGCCGCATTGCCGCACCCCACCTATTTGCCGTTTTCACTGTAAATGCAATTTTGAATTCAGTGGCTGATGACACGCCGCCAAAAGCCGGTTCGTCATCAACCACTGCGTCGATTTTATCTGAGCGTAATGCATCTATCATTTTTTTGAACACATTATCTGAAGCGCCATCAAATCCGACAAGCTCACAACCTTCCCATTGCTGAGCAAGCGCCATGTTGGTACTCACAGCGATTGCACCAACTCTAAGCCCACGCAGATCATGACAGCTATGAATATCATCGCCACTTCTAACCAACACTGACTCATGAAAAACTGCGTAAGGCACAGAGAACAAAAACTGTTCAGCGCGTTCAGGCGTAATAGCGCAACCACACCATATTGCATCTGCGTTACCAGCGTGTAGTTCAGATGCAAAATCAGACCAACGACAAAAGTGCCACCGCAAGTCCAAACCCATTTGCGTGGCAACAGCCGCAGCGACTTGAGGTTCATATCCAAACCGCTGACCATCTTCAGTCCAGAACAACGGGCGCGCGTCTAAATCCGCGCGAACTAGCGTCAGGGTGCCTTTTTCAATTGTGTCCGGTCGCGTTGACTGGTTAAGCATTCAGATAGTCATCAATTTGTGGCGTGCGGTAACCATCTTCACGCCACAAAATAGGAAAGTAGTTCTCGTCTAGTTGGTTGTCGCCTAATCGCTTATAACGACTGTAGATAGGACCGATTCCTTGATCAAAGTTATCGGGTAGGTATTCCACTTCACTGGGCATTGCATGCAATACGAGAGAACGTCTCGGGTTAGGCCCAGGATTTGCACCAGAGCCGTGCCACGTGCCACCGTGATGAAACGAACCACCACCAGCCTTAACTTCTACATAATGTATATCGGGGTTAACACCAGCTATACCAGCTGCATCAAGCATCGGTTTTCGGTAATCCACTGGGGCATGAAATTCACCAGACGGTTTTTGCAATTGCCAGCGATGCGAACCTTTAGCAAACTCGATAGTACCCCCGTCGGCAGTTGTATCATCGAGTGCAATCCAACACGTTAGGATTTCGCCTGGATCAAACCACGACAAAAAGGCGTTGTCTTGATGGAAGCCCAATGATTTTGTCCGAGGCGCTTTCCAAATGACATTGTCGATCATGATGCGCGCACCGGGCCAACCAGCAAGACCCGCAATGGCCTTACCGATATGTCCGTCCAGTACGATACTGGCAAGCGCCCTATTGCCTTTCCAACCATTACAGATTTGCCGAGACAAGCTCGGGTCACTTTCACCTTGCTGCCAGTTGACCTCGTCTGGTCGAACGCCCGTTTCAAAGTTACCGCTGAACAGGTCATCAAATGCTTGATGAAGCGCGGGTATTTTTGGAGCATCTATCAAGTTATCAACGACTAGAAAGCCATCAGCATCAAAGCCGTCTCTTTGCTTGGAGGAGAATTCGATCGTCATTTTAAACCTCACCAGTTATTCAAATGTACTTCTCTTGTGCTAAGAAGTGTATTGCTAGTCTACTAATCGGTTTTGATAGCTGTCAAAACATGTCTTGTATTTTACTTAGTTGTTCCTTTTAAAAAATCTAGACATCATACTGAACGTTAGGTTAATGCCTTTATCTATTGATCTCACCCCAACTAGCTTTGTAAAGGTACTGCATCTGCGATCAGCGTAGCGTTAGTTGCACAACGCCTTAGTAGCGGACTCACTTTCCACGCTACCGCATCTTCCTCACCTAGCTTTTCCAATTGCGTAACGATAGATTTAGCACCTAGCGTGTCTGCATACTGCATAAGACCCCCACGCCATCGTGGGAAGCCATAACCAAACACGGTAACAATGTCGATATCGGCAGCGCTTTGAGCGATGCCTTCATCTAATAAGTCAGCTGCCTCGTTTATCATCGCCAAAACAAGCCGAGATCGAATCTCTTCTGCACTGTAGTCAACACGCGTTATGCCGGCAAAGTGCGCCTCTTCCATACCAAGATCGGCCACGATCGGGTCATCGACTCGACCACCACCGCCTGGGTATCGATACCAACCCGCGCCAGTTTTTCGCCCAAGCTTACCAAGCTCTACCATGCGATCAGCTATTGGGATATAACGACGCTTCGGATCACGGGTTGCATCTTGTCTGCGACGGTTAGCGTGTGCGATATCGAGTCCGGAGAGATCTTGCGCTGTGTAAGGACCCATGGCATATCCGAATTCCACCATAGCCTCATCTATCTCCCAAGGTGTTGAGCCATCCATCAGAACCGTATCAGCCGCCTCGCGATAACGCGCAAGAATACGATTGCCAACAAAACCATCGCATACACCGACCATTACAGGCACTTTTCGCAAGCGCTTTGCCAAGGCAAATCCGGAAGCGAGCGCAGTGTCAGATGTTTGATCACCTCGAACCATTTCAAGTAGCTTCATGATATGTGCTGGTGCAAAGAAATGCAGACCAATAACTCTAGAGGGGTCTTTAACCGACGCCGCTATTTCGTTTAAATCTAGATAGGAAGTGTTACTTGATAGAATCGCATCTACCGGTAGCGCTTTTTCTAATGCTGTAAAAACTTCACGTTTGACTTCCATACTCTCGAACGCAGCTTCAATGGCGAGCGTTGCATCGGACACTTGTGCGTAGTCGGTCGAGGCTATAAATCGATTGCGCCTCTCGGTTGCGTCGGCCTCACTAATTAAGCCGCGCTTTAGACTTGCCGCGATGATGGTTTCGACGTTCATCTGCGCACGTTCAACCCCTGCAGCATCATTTTCTAACACCGTGACGCGAAGGCCTGCATTTAACAACGCGTACGCAATACCAGACCCCATCGTGCCACCACCAACCACCGCCACATGCTCCAACTCGATAGCATCTGCAACCAAACTCGACGGCGCTTTAGCGCCACGTTCAGAGAAAAAAATATGCCTTAACGCTTTCGCTTGATCTCCACTTCGCAATTCAAGAAATGCTGTACGTTCAATACTCAAACCATCACGTAGCGACAATGCAAGTCCCAACTCGATAACTTCAATAGCACGCAAAGGCGCTATTTGACCTGTCATTTTCAACTGCACACGGTTGCGAGCTGCATCTATCACGTCACTGTCAATGCTTGGCGAAGGTAGTTCTTGTACCGGTACGATACAACCGAGCGCTTCACTATTAACCATGAATGCCGCCTCTACAGGCTCGTCATCAACCTCATGGACAAGTCCGATATCAAGTGCGGCTTGTCCACCCATCGGCTTGCCACCAGTGATCATGTCTAACGCATTCGCCAAACCAATTAAATGCGGCAAGCGCTGAGTACCTCCAGCACCAGGTATAACACCGAGGGTCACTTCAGGAAATCCTATGCGCGCACCTGGCGCGATAATGCGCATCCGGCACGCCAGTGCGATCTCGGCACCACCGCCCAGCGCAACGCCTTCAATCGCCGCAATCCAAGGCACAAAACTCTCATCAATTGCATTAAGTACATCTGGCAAATGTGGTTCAACTGGTGCACTGTCGAATTCTTTAGCTTCAGCACCCGCCGCGAACATCCCGCCTTTACCACTCACGATGACCCGATCAAGCTGTGAATCTTCCGCCCACTTAACGGCGTCAAGTAATCCTTGGCGTACTGACAATCCAATCGCATTGACGGGGAAATTGTCTATTTCGACATAGCCAACATTGTCTTCACGGCGGGTGTTAACGGTCATAGATTGTTCCGATAATAGTTTCAAAAACCGCTTAAAAGACGCGATTCATACAATGATGTTGTTAGACGCGATAGTTGATCGAAGCTCAGTTAATGAAGCATCGATTGTTTTGCCGCTGGTATCTAGGTGATGATCTGCTTGTCCGTAACGAGACTCACGTGCAGCCAGAATCTCGCGCAGCTGTTCCATCGCTTTAGGGTTTCCAGCCATCGGTCGCAAATCTCCTTGCGCACGCACGCGCTCCATGTGCTCTGTAGGTGAGGCCTTGAGCCAAACAGTATGGAATCGCCCAAGCACGTCTGCGAAGGTAGTCGCCTCTTCAACAACTCCGCCTGCAACGGCAAGCACCAGACGTTCGCGCGTAGCAATAATATTGGTCAGCGTGTCTGCCTCAAGCTTGCGGTAACCCTCTTCCCCGTACATGGCAATGACCTCAGAGACTGGCATGCCTGCACTGTGTTCTATTTCTTGGTTAAGTTCTATAAATGGTAGGTTTAACGCTTTGCCAATCAATGCACCAAGGGTAGACTTACCCGCACCACGAAGCCCAATTAAACACAGACGTTCGCTCTTTTGCTCACGAAGCAGCGTAGGGTCGAGTACTCGCATAACGTTGGCGCGAGTTGCCGCATCTGCTCGTCGGTAGCGCCCGATCAGTCGTTCAATATCATCACTTAACGCATCTTCTGTACTGACTAGCCATTCAATAGGTCGATCAAGCGCAATTGCTATTCGTTGCAAAAGACCAATTGAAACGTTACCTTCGCCTGCTTCAAGGCGTGCTATATATCGCGGTGATACGCCCGACTGCTCAGACAACTCGCGTCTGGACATTCGCTTTGCTTTGCGCTCTTTATAAACGCGTGTACCAACTTGAGTTATAACCGCTTCAACGGATGTCTCGAACTGCGCCGAGTCTGCCGCCATAGACTTAGAGTTTAGTTTAGTAAGTTTCAACATGATATCGGCCAGCTTCTCGCATCACATCGCGTAACGTCTGCCATGACTCCCCAGTCGATTCAGTGATACTGCTCAAAGCCTCTTCAACGCCTTGCTCCATTTCCTTTAATCCGCAGATGTAAATATAGGTATTCGGGTCTTGAAGCATTTCAGCCACAACATCATTCTCTGCACGCATTCGATCTTGTACGTACTCTTTCGGCTGATCAGGTACACGACTGAAAACAAGGTGCTTTTGCAGCAGCTTTTCAGGCATTTTTTTAAGTGGACCAAAATACGGCAAGCTATCGGGTGTACGAGCACCAAAAAACATCACCATGCCACCGTCTAGCGCACCAACGGTTCGTTCTCGAGCCATCGTAAATGCACGCATTGGCGCTGAACCTGTGCCGGTGCATATCATTAATAAACGCGCCGATGGGTCAGACGGCATTAGGAATGTGGCTCCAAAAGGCCCAGTGACATTAACTGAATCACCCTTCTTTAAATCGCAAAGGTAGTTCGAGCATAATCCACCATCATCGCGCTTAACCGTTAACGATACATTGTGATAACCAGCCCGCTCCCCATCTCGAGGGCTTGACGCTGAATACAGTCGCGGCAAATGAGCCTTGCCTTCTGCATCCATTCCTGGTGCGATGATGCCAAGCGATTGCCCTTCAAGCACTGGAAATGGCTTGCCTTTGAAGTCAAGAATGATATGCCGAACATCGGTGTCAGATCCATCAGCAGTCAAACGATAGTTACCTTGAACCACCGCTTCAACTGGGTTGCCTAGATTGTATAAATTAATGGTTGGCTTAGAGGCCGAGGTTGGCGCTTTCGCTTTACCGCCTGCACCTTTATGAGCCTCTGCCAATAGCGCAGTAATTGGATCGACGTTACTTTCATCGACTCCGCTATCATTACTACCAACATCACCAATCTCAACGTCCCCCTGCTCTGGCAACTCCTCCCACTCATACTGAGACTCAAGCGAATACGGCGCTTCAACTAAACGCCATTCATCGATCGACCCTGTTGGGCAAACAGGAATGCAGTCCATACAAAAATTGCACTTAGTCGCGTCCACCACCACGTTGTCATCGTTGTGCTCGATGGCTTGCACTGGGCAAGTATTCTCACACGTGTAACAACGAATACAGATCTCGGGATCGATAAGATGCTGTTTAAGCGGTTGATTCATCAGTTGAGTCTCTATTGCTTAGTCAAATGGTTATTGATGCTACGCCATGTGTAATTTGACGTATTCAAAATCACCAGGCTTGTTATCTATCCCAACCTTAGGTGCCGCAATCCAACTGGCGTATCGACCGGCTTCATAACAAGGCTTCATTAATGACTGCACATACTTACCGTCATCACTAGTAGGCAACCACGCACTTTTACCACTCTCCCAATCTGCTTCAGAAATGATATTGCCATCAGGGTCAGCATTGATTGCAGCAAAAACGCCTATTTGTCGGTGAAAGGCTTCATGCGGAAGTCTTAGTTCGAATTCAACTCCCGCTTTTTTGATTGCCTTGTTCCAACGACCAACACCACCAGAGGCATCACGAACGTAGTCATCTCTCAGGCGCATGTTAACCGCCGTTAACGCTGGCACTTCTTGCTCTACAATTTTACCGTCAACCACACTTCTCACGTTGTAGGTGCCATCAGCCAATTGGTGGTCATCGTCAATTCGGTGTTCCATGTATCGACCTTTGACTCCTGCATTAAACGCATTAGCTGCATTGGTAGATACTTCCTGACCGAATAAATCAAGCGACAACGTGTAGTGCAAGTTCAGCTTTTTTTGAATGGTCGGTAAATCAATAACACCAAGATCGCGCACGTTACCGATATCGTTTGGATCGGTTATCCCAGCTTTGCTCATTGCATATAACGTTGCTTGGATAACACGTCCAACACCTGTCTCACCAACAAACATATGATGCGCCTCTTCAGTCAACATAAAGCGGCAAGTTCGACTCAAAGGATCAAAACCCGATTGCGCTAGTGACTCAAGCTGCATTTTTCCGTCACGGTCAGTGAAATAGGTGAACATAAAAAACGACAGCCAATCGGGTGTTTCCTCGTTAAACGCACCCAGCATGCGTGGTGCCTCGTCAGAGCCTGAGGAACGACGCAATAAATCATCAGCCTCTTCTCGCCCGTCCTTGCCGAAGTACTTTTGCAGCAAGTACACCATCGCCCATAAATGACGACCTTCTTCGACATTAACCTGAAACAAGTTACGTAGATCGTACAACGAAGGTGCGGTAAGACCGAGAAAGCGTTGTTGCTCTACTGAACCGGGCTCCGTGTCACCCTGAATGACAATAAGCCTTTTAAACATATTGCGATACTCACCAGGCACTTCCTGCCACGCAGGCTTGCCTTTGTGCTCACCACACGGGATGGTTCTATCCTCTACTTTGGGCGCAAGTAAAACACCCCAACGATAATCCGGCATTTTGACATAATCGAACTTAGCCCAACCCTTTGGGTCAACACTAACCGCGGTACGCAGATACACCATAGAATTTTGAAAGTTCTGCGGAATGAGCTTATTCCACCAGTCAATGTATCCTGGGTGCCATTTCTCAAGCGCCTTTAAAACCTTGCGGTCTTGCCCAAGCCCTACGTTATTTGGAATGCGCGTGTCATAACTGACGTCGAGAGTATCGGCCATGGTTTATCTCCTAAACAGTTTTGTTTGTTGAGTTTTTGTAGTTACGTTGCAGCTCGAACTAAACACGTTCTAAATCGAAGTCGCCCCGCACACCTGTGCCGTAGCGTTGCAACGCACCGTTTTCACCTACGGCATTAGGTCGATTAAATATCCAATTTTGCCAAGCGGTAAGGCGTCCGAATATGCGAGTCTCCATAGTCTCTGGACCAGCAAAACGTAAGTTTGCTTCCATGCCTGTCATAGCATCGGGACTGAACGATGCACGTTCTTCGACAAAGATACGAACTTCATCATCCCAATCGATGTCATCAAGAATAACGGTCACCAGTCCCATATTGTCAGCAGCTTCTGCATCAAGTGCGGTGCCTATTTGAGCTTGCGCTTTATACACTAATTCTGGCTCACCAAGAAATCGTGTTTGCAACCGGGTTAGTGCATTGCCCATCGGATACGGACCAAAGTTTGCCTCGGTTAATATGATGGTTCCGATTGGTCGGTCATCGTCTTCGAATTCACCGTCCATCATGTAGGTTCGATCAACGGAGAATAGAATCTCTGCAAGCACTCCTACAAAACACGAGCCGTGTTCAACAAAAGCAACCAGCGAACGCGATGTGACATCTAATCGCTTCAGTGTTCGCTTCCAGTACTGACGTACTTCATTCGCCAGCCAATGATCAGCATTTTCAGCAAGTAACGCTTCATGATTTGCAAACAGTTCCGGATCACCCTCGGTACGTATCACCCAAAGGCCAACTTCCATCTCATTCAATCGCATATGCAGAATGGCATCTTCAAGATCACGACATAGTTTTAATAGGTAAGCTTGATCACCCTGTGATTGAAATGCATCCATGTCAGTTGGCGCAGTTTCACTTGGGCCCTTCAATGTGAATGTCGCTTTTCTACCAGCACGGTCTATATCAACGTTTACGGTGGACCATGAAACAGTATCGCCTGAAGTAGTACGTTCAAGTGGCATAAATTTAATGCCGACTTTAACGTCTTGCTTAGATGAGCTCGCTGCAAATTCTTTCGCACGTTCTTGCACGGTATCTTCAAACTTAGAGTTTGGAATAACTTCATCAACTAAGCGCCAGTCTTTTGCACGCTGCCCCTTAACACCTTCCTCAATAGAACAAAAAATGTCCGCAAGATCACGGCGCATCTTTCGTTTATCAGTAATACGAGTAAGTCCACCTGTGCCAGGCAATACAGCTAGCAAAGGTACCTCTGGCAACCCAACGGCCGATGTACTGTCATCGGTCAGCATGATGTGATTGCAAGCAAGCGCTAGCTCGTAACCGCCACCGGCACAGGCACCCTTCACCGCAGCTATGTACTGTTGACCACTGTCCAATTCTGCAGCTTCAAATGCGTTACGGGTTTCGTTGGTGAACTTGCAAAAATTGACCTTATGGCTGTGTGCCGCACCGCCAAGCATGCGAATATTGGCGCCAGCACAAAACACGTTATCTTTACCCGAACGCAGAACAACGACCTTCACATCAGGGTGTTCGAACCGCATGCGCTGCACGATATCGTTGAGTTCGATATCGACACCAAGGTCGTAAGAATTGAGTTTGAGTTCATAGCCTTCGAACAATCCACCGTTCTCGTCTACATCCATGCTTAACGTGGCAACAGGGCCGGCGTACGCGACTTTCCAATGCTTGTAGCTTGATGGGTCAACTCTGAAGTCGATTAATTGGGACATGCCGGTCTCGAAGTTCGGAACGTGCCGCTAAGATACGCGCAGACAAACTCCTTGTAAACACTTTAGGCACAATAAAGCCAATATAAAATTGTTTTTTATCAGCATGTTACTTCGACACCGCTACATTCTCGCACTTATTGGTACTATAATACCAATTTAATATCATCCTCCAACTGATCAATCCAACAGTTCACTTCTCGCACTTCGAGACCCATGATTTTCATCGCCCCATCGACCAACACAAGACCACGCGCTTGACCAACCAAACGTAACGCAGCCTTTGGTCGCCCCATTAGCATTTTCAACCGGCCGTTGGCGAGTTGGATTAGACCTTGTACGAATTGTCGCTCCACACCTCCTTCAGGCAAAACCATCCAAACCGGCTCCAACACTTCATGCGCCTCCCAAAAGTAGCCCGCGTCTAAGAACGCTAAACCTGCTTTCCAAGCATCGCTCTGCGCTAGTTGATCCGCCTCAAGACCTTGCACCGCTGATTGTCTAATAGAGTCGAACGCATCTTCTGCGTGTCGATCATTCTGGCCCGGTATATAGGCATGAGTGGGCAATGTTGGTTTAGACATGCTTATTCAACCGCTGATGAAGTGGATTGTTTTGTGTCTAATTCCCTGCAGAATCTAACCAGTTCAGCCACTACAGCAGGACCATGTTCGCGATGTGGGGCATGGCGACAGTTATCAAGAATTAGTTTGGTGACCGGTGCCTTTGTCACTCTTTCGCTGACTATATCAATTTGTGCAAGCGTGCCATAAGGGTCGTCTCGGCCTTGAACAGCGAGTACCGGCACACGAATATCATCAAGCACATCTGTCACGTTCCAAGCTTTAAAATCCGGATGAAGCCAACTGTCATTCCACCCAAGAAAAGCGTTATCAGGATCGTGGTGATATTTTGCTAAGCGCTCGCGTAAGTCTCCAGTGTTGAAAGCATCTCGGGCTTTTGCAATTTCTACAAGACTGGCCGTTTCAGTAAAAAAATGCGGAGCAACAAGTACGGCACCGATAATGCGCCGATCAGCAATACAACCCACATGAATCGCAGCTATTGTTCCACCATCACTATGCCCAAGCAGCACCCCGGCCTCGATTCCGATAGCGTCAAGCACCAATGGCAAAACATCCATAGCCTCGCGCGTCATGTAGTCCAACGGGCGCGGAAGCTCTGCTGGGGCGGATTTACCATAGCCTGCACGCGAATACGCAAACACGCCGAACCCGGTTGCATTAGCGAGTGTTCTAGGGAAATCACGCCACAGGTGCGTACAGCCAAGACCTTCATGTAGCAGCACTAACGTCGGAGCTTCGTTTGGCGGCTGACCGAAACACGCGTACTCGAGTCGCTTACCGGCCGCAACGAGTGTGCCCTCTTTCTCCCATGTCTTATTAACGAGATCGTTCATAGCGCATTACATTACACTAATTCCAGCAATCTGCTGTGTCGCTTTTAGCTATCGATTACGCACCAACCACCGTCAATCAATGGAACCGATGCGCAGCTTGGACCACCGTACTTATCAGTAGCCTCATAGCTTGCACTCAGCATTATTTTAGGATTTGCTAGTGCTTGTTCGACTTGCTGCCAAGTTATACCAGACAGTTGAATTTTTACCCGCCTAGACCATTCGAATTTCTCTTGACCAGCGTACTCACCTACACAAATATAAAAAAATCTTTCTTTTGGTGTGCCGTGCAAAAACTCGCCTAGAAAATTTGGACCAACGGCGCTCCCTCGTTTCACATGTGCAAACAAGCTGAATCGAATATTTTCACCAGTAGACAGCTGGTACCCAGTCAACTCCTTTTCTTATTCTGCAAACAAAAACCTACTGCAGGCGGTGGAGCAATTAGCTCTATTTCAAGTTTGATTTGAGAATCCATAAACCACTAACTACTAACTCGTATAATGTTCACAATGATAAATCAATTTCCGCAGACAGACTATCGAGATCGTGTCCCCACTTCTTTTCCAGAGCTGAACGTTGTCTGGCTGCGAATAGCATACGAGGCACTGAAGAAATGAATATCATCATGATGGGTGCAACTGGTGCGGTGGGGACTGAAGTCGTTGGTACTTTGTTAGAAAGCCCTGCGCTAGGGACTCTCACACTGCTTGGCCGTCGACCACTTGAAAGCATCAAAGACCACCGAGTGGTACAACAAAATGTCGATATCTTTACGCCATCCACCTACAGCTCGATGTTACCAAACCATGATTGCGCTATCTGCACACTGGGCGTCGGTGAACCATCAAAAATGCCAAAGGCAGACTTCGTTCGAATTGATAAAACAGCGGTGCTTGACTTCACAACTCAGTGCAAAAAATCCGGTGTTTCGCATTTTCATTTATTGAGTTCGGTGGGTGTTGATGCAAAATCAAGATCATTTTTCTTGCACACCAAAGGCGAGCTTCAGGAGGAATTGAAAAACCTAAACTTCGACAGTTTGAGTTTAATACACCCTTCCATGATTCTTACGCCTGAGAATCGTTACGGGCTTTCTCAAGCCATTACGCTTGCAGTTTGGCCGTGGCTAAGTCACCTGATGATAGGACCTTTACAGAAATTTCGCGGTGTGCCAGTTGAAACGCTAGGCACAGCCATCGCCATGAACGCGCTTAACCCTGGCAAGGGAATTGAAGTATTAGAGTGGGCAGACTTTAATAGACTTGCAGAAACACCGATGCCTTAACAATACGACACGACAACTGGAATTACGCTTTGCGGTGTAAATCTAGACTCGGCCTTATAGATAGTGTCAGACACGGCTTGAATCAACTTAGGCCAGAATCTCTGTATTAGCACTCAAAAAGATAATTGGACTCCCCCACCTCCCAACGGAAAGTGGGGTAATGTAAATGTTCTCACACAAACTACATTAGGAAGAGTCCGTTATGAAGAATACTACTGTTGGTGTTGATTTGGCAAAGAATGTTATTCAAGTATGTGTCTGTAAAAACACAA